>JABLTK010059805.1_pt1 | contig 29625 bp, 26 predicted proteins | sample 7160131 | NCBI WGS metagenome assembly JABLTK01 (sample SAMN14651221, study PRJNA627086) | human gut metagenome | isolation source: feces | host: Homo sapiens
ATGATCTGAAGTTCTATCTTTATAGGGTAAAACAGTTGTTTGCATAAGAAATGCAGATTGTTAAAAACACAACAATATTATATGAGTCCGAATACGGCCCCCCTAACGTATGAAAGAAGTCTAAATTAAATATATAGTATTTCCTTATTAATGTTGCTGCTGCACATCATCATCAATTCTCACCGGCTCATAGTCGACGCTGCGACGCTGCGGCAGAATGTCGCGCTTTGTCAGCACGCCGTCAGCATATTCCTTCGGCGATACTCCACGGTTGTTCTTGAAACAACGGTTAAAGTAAGGCACATCGTTGAAGCCCACCATATAGCAGACCTCAGTCAGCGTGAACTTGCCCTGACGAAGCAGATAGCAAGCGCGGTCAACGCGAAGCTTATTAAGGTACGTAATGTAAGTCTGTCCAGTGGCTTTCTTGAAGAATGTGCAGAACGACGAACGATTCATACCCACATGCTCAGCAATCATGTCGATGGTTATCTGACGGGCATAATTGTTAGACGTGAACAGTTTCACCTTATTAATACGCTCTGTCATGCGGTCGTTGTCCGAATTGCGTCCCACCACCTTGGCATCCTTCTCTCTCTTTGAGATAATGAGCAACATGCGCAGTACGTAAGGCAGAAGCTCAGACGGCTGCTCGTCCTTCATCTTCATCATCATACCCACAAGGAGAGTGGTGGTGGCTTCGTCAAACGAAATGGCTGAAGAGACAGCTTTCACACGCTCCATGCGCTCCGTTATTTCGGGGAAAGCGCTCGTGCAGCGGTAAATGAAGTCCGTCTTGAACGTCAATGTAAGATATGTAACACAACCCTCATCGTCTACATTATTAGGACTGAAGTCCCAGCAATGAGGGATATGAGGCGGGATTAGGGCGAGATTGCCTTCACCGAAAGTTGTTTGCGAATCGCCTATAACACGTCTTCCGCTGCCCTTGATGATCAGCGTCAACTCCCAAGTATCCTGTTTGTGCAAAGGATATTGATCGGAGGGTTTAATATGCGAATAATTCAGGTTGTACAGATCCATTTATATATTGTTTCTCTATTTCAATTTTTGTTCGTTTTACAATTCTCCAACAATGGTTCCAGTCTATTCCAAGAACATTGTTATCCAAATTCCTTTTGCCTGACTAAACAGCCAGTTAGTGTTGTTGTATTATTTTTTGCAAATATACTACTAAAAAATCAAACATGTATATTTTTTACCTTTTAAAAATGTTAAGATTGTTTGCAATAATGCTATCTGTGCATAAAATCCTGCATTTTATACACCAAAAACATCACAATGTGCCATTTCAAACCTATTACAGACCCTAAAACGCACAAAAATCGCGTTATACAAATTTAACAAACAAATTTGGGATTTTCTGCCGTGTGCGCACCTTTTATGCCTATACACAGCCCTACGACACAGTTAATGTGGCGAAAGACAAAGCCGCTGTCTGATAAATAATGCTAAAGAGTAATGCTTTATACGATTCTTTTTTGTAATTTTGCCTATAGTAATACTAAGAAGTAAAGGATTAGTGGAATTAAGAAAGACAATAAACAACACCCTGAAGATATGCCTGTCGCTTATGCTCGGCGGTATGATACTCTACTGGATGTACCGCGGGTTCGACTTTCAGCAGGTAAAACAGGTGCTCCTGCACGACATGAACTGGACATGGATGCTTCTCTCCTTCCCCTTCGGAATACTGGCACAGATGTTCCGCGGATGGAGATGGCGACTCACTCTCGACCCGTTAGGCGAAAAACCGCGTACGTCTACGTGCGTCAACTCCATATTCCTCTCCTACGCTGTCAGCCTCATCGTGCCGCGCGTGGGCGAGTTTGCACGCTGCGGAGTGCTGCGACGCTATGACGGAGTGTCGTTTCCGAAGGCTCTCGGCACCGTTGTGACGGAGCGAGCCATCGACTCGGCGCTCATAATGCTCATCACGCTGCTCACGATAGTGTTCCAGTTCCACGTCTTCACAACGTTCTTCGACCGCACCGGCACTAACATCGACACCATCCTCTCCGGCTTCTCCGCCACGGGATACGCCGTTACAGCCGTCTGCGGCATCGCCGTCTGCATCCTCGCATGGTACATAATGCGACGCTTTGCAGTATATAATAAGGTGAGAACCACCGTACGCGGCATCTGGCAGGGCATCATGTCCATCCGTAACGTGAAGAACGCACCGCTCTTCGTGCTGTTCACGCTGGGCATCTGGGCAAGCTATTTCCTGCATTATTACCTCACGTTCTTCTGCTTCACAGGGACGTCAGGGCTTGGCATGGCTTGCGCTCTCGTGACGTTCATCGTGGGAAGCATAGCCGTGATAGTGCCGACGCCGAACGGAGCAGGACCCTGGCATTTCGCCGTGAAGACAATGCTTATCCTCTACGGCGTGGCAGACACGGACGCCCTCAACTTCGTGCTTATCGTACACAGCGTGCAGACGCTGCTGGTGGTGGCACTCGGAGTGTACGCATGGGCTGCCCTGTCAATGACCAAAAAGAAAGAAAACTTCAATCAATAAATTATTTATACTACTATGAGTGAAATCAGAAACCTAAGCCCCGAATGTATCTGGCGCAACTTTGACGCACTTACACAAGTGCCGCGCCCAAGTGGACACTTAGAGAAAGTGCAGCAGTTCCTCCTCGACTTCGCAGCCAAGGCTGGCGTTGAGGCATTCAAGGACGCTGGCGGCAACATCGTAATGCGCAAGCAGGCTACTCCTGGAATGGAGAACCGCAAAGGCATCATATTGCAGGCACACATGGACATGGTGCCGCAGAAGGGAAAGGCAAGCAACCATAACTTCGAGACTGACCCCATCGAGACCTACATCGACGGCGACTGGGTTCGCGCCAAGGACACTACGCTCGGCGCTGACAACGGACTCGGCGTGGCTGCCATCATGGCTGTCATGGAGGACAAGGAGCTGAAGCACGGCATGATTGAGGGCCTCATCACACGCGACGAGGAAACCGGAATGTTCGGTGCTAACGAGCTGCCCGAGGGCGAGCTTTACGGCGACTATCTCCTCAACCTCGACTCTGAGACATGGGGCAAGTTTGTTATCGGTTCGGCTGGCGGCGTGGACGTTACAGCTACGCTCGACTATAAGGAAGTGGAGACTGACGAGGAGGACGCTGCCGTCAAGGTGACCATCAAGGGTCTGAAGGGCGGTCACTCTGGTCTGGAAATCAATGAGGGTCGCGGCAACGCCAACAAGCTGATGGCCCGCTTCGTGCATGAGGCTATCGCAGAGTACGGAGCACGTCTCGCCACATGGCACGGCGGCAACATGCGCAACGCCATCCCGTTCGAGTGTGAGGTGGTTCTCACTCTTCCGAAGGAGAACGTAGCGGCTCTAAAGGAGGACATTGAGGAGTGGAAGGCACTCTTCAATCATGAGTATCGCACCATCGAGGAGAACATCCAGTTCTTCGCAGAGGACGTTGAGACTCCGGCTATGCAGACTCCTGAGGAAATCCAGGACAACCTGCTCGACGCTATCTACGGCTGTCACAACGGCGTACTCCGCATGATTCCTGTGTTCCCGTCAGTAGTGGAGACATCGTCTAACCTCGCCATCGTAAACATCGAAGGCGGTCACGCAGCCATCAAGATTCTCGCCCGTTCTGCCAACGAGAGCATGAAGCAGTACATCGCCACCACACTGGAGTCGACATTCTCCATGGCTGGCATGAAGGTGGAGTTCAGCGGCAGCTACGGCGGCTGGGATCCCAACACCGACAGCGAGCTCCTTCACATGCTGGAGAAGCACTATAAGGAACTGTTCGGCGAGGATGCCATCGAGCAGGTTGACCACGCAGGTCTGGAGTGCTCCGTCATCCTCGGCAAGTATCCTAACCTCGATGTCGTTTCGCTCGGTCCTACGCTCCGCTCACCGCACACCACAATAGAGCGCTGCCTCATCCCGACCGTAGCTCCCTTCTGGGAACTCTTGAAGAAGACAATGGCAGAAGTGCCGGAGAAATAACTTATCAATTGATCATTGATATTTAATGGTTGAGAGTTATGATATGTTGATAACACAATAATATTCACGTGTTTATCGGCATATCATAACTCTCAACTTTTAAATATCAACTCTCAATTAATTTTTACTCGCAGTCTGGAAACACAGAAGTGAGATACGCTGCCACTTTTTCTGACATTACTGTGGCGAGGGCTACGTTGCCTTGCGGGTCGATGACGTAGACCGTTGGAATCCATGAGATGTGGTAAGCCTGTGCCACATCAGACTCGCGCATATTCTTCAGGTCGCTCACCTGCGTGTAAGGCAAGCCCAGCGCCTCCACTCCCTTCTTCCACGACACCTGGTTTCTGTCGAACGACACACCGAGAAACTCCACGCCTTTCTTGTGGAACTTCTCATAAAGGGCTACGATGTTGGGCGCATCCTTGCGGCAGTCGGGGCACCACGATGCCCAGAAGTCAACGACAACATACTTGCCTTTATAGTCAGCAAGCGTTACCGAACCGCCGCCAAGCAACGGAATGGCAAGGTCCGGTGCCGGCGATCCAACCTCCAGAAGATTGGTGGCGTACTTGGCGTCAAGGTCAACGTCTGCCTTCTGTTGGGCAGGTGTTGCAGCGTCAGTCTGCGCAGAAACGTTAAGTGAGGCAGAGGCAAACGCCAATGCCATAAGCGAGATATTCAGCATTTTGTTCATACGTAGTATCTTTTTGGGATTATACATTAATGATTGGGCAGGGATGCTCTGTATGCAAAGTTACATGCTTTGCAGTAAAGCAAAGCATATTATACATTATTTAAGTTTTATGTCAAAAGAACCATGTCTTCTTTTCTAAAAACGCCAACTCAAAACTGAACAATTCAAAACACAACCACATCAAAAAAAAGAATAAAAAATTTTGCGGTTTACATAACTAAGTGTATATTTGCATAACATACTGAAAATTAGATAAACTATGGATACAAACTTTATTAAATACAATAGCAAGGAAGAGGCTATAGCTGCTTTCAGAAAGATGAAACAGCGCAAAAAAGAATGGCTGGAGCAGACAGATCGGGAGTTAAAACTAATAAGAGATTCTGCAAACAGCAAATCATGAACGAACTGAATCTTGACCGTCTGAATCTAACCTCTCCATACACACTATGGCGTACAGAGAACAATTCATATGGCTTTAGAACAAATTACGGAGTAATTTATCGGGTTGGATTTTATAAAAACGAACTCATTTGGGCTGATAACTCTTATGAATTTGGAATAAACAACGAGAATCATAAAACATCACCTAATGACAACAAAGTAAAGGGAACGATACTGGCTATTATAGAGGAATTCTTTATCTCCAATCCAAGCGTACTCTTATATCAATGCGAAACGGGAGACAACCGGCAAGCTATGCGTGCAAGATTATTCGCAAATTGGTTTAATGACTATAAAGAGAAGGATAATTTTGTTATAAAAGCTGCTGTTGTGAAAGATGAAGATATTGATAATTATATTGGAATTATTATACAGCGCAATAATCCGCAAATAGAAAAATACTTGAATGATTTTGAGAATTTCGTAAGATTCTTTACACAGAAACCAATATAACCAACTGTTTTTGTTCGTTTTTCCGATTATGAGCGCATGCCTAACGTACGAATTAGGAATTAGGATTTTTGAATTGATAGGACGTATTCAGCCCATTCAAATAAATCCTAACTCCTAACTCCTAATTCAAAATTCCTAATTCGGACAGCGGAGCTGTCAGCTATCGCTCTGCGTCTTCGGCCAATTAACGAGGAAGAGCTTTTCGGTGGCTCGTGTGAAAGCGGTGTAGAGCCAGTGGATGTAGTCGGGGATTAGCATTTCGTCGGTCATGTAGCCCTGGTCTACATAGACGTGCGCCCATTGACCGCCCTGCGCCTTGTGGCACGTCACGGCATACGCATATTTTATCTGAAGACATAGAGGTCACGGCGATTCAAGAAAGCTTAAGAAACAAAAAGCCCAGTACACTTCACAACGTACTGGGCAGGAAAGAGAGAGAAAATTATGCGTTAAGCTCGTTAATCTGACTTATCACTTCGTCGTTCGTGCGCTGCATCTTGAAGAAGATACGGAAGGCGAAGATCAAACCGCATACGCCACCGATGACACCGCCTACAATACCGCCGTATACAGTGCCTCGCATAATGTCGGGTGCGTCGGCTGGCATGTACATCCACGCCTCTATGCCGCTCCACAAGAGCCAGACAATCAATGCCGGCATCGAAATCATCATGCATATAGAGCGCTGGCGCTTCATGCGTGTGAGCTTGCTCATGGTGGTGAGAAGGTTGTCGCGACTGTAGTCGGCGTCGCTGATAGCCGAGACGTTGATGCGGTAGTCGGCTATGACGTCTACTATAACCATAGTCATGAGGAAGGCGTAGTTGGGCCACGAAAAGTGGGCGTACTCCTTGATAGCGAGCCACGACACGGCGATGAGCGGCACGAGGCAGCACTCGAAGTAGACATAGCGCTTTATCCATGACATGCTCTTCTTCATCGAGCCTATAATCATCTTCTCGTTCACTATCTTCTGCTTGTCGAGCTGCGCCTTGAAGTCTTCCATCTGCGAGCGCATAAGCTCGAGTTCGGTGTTTTGATTATTGTTTTCCATAATGGTTTTGTTTTTATTCGTTTGACATATTCTTCAGTTGCACTCTTATTCGTACCAGACGCACAGAGACGTTCCTTGCGCTCAGGCCCACGATGTCGCCTATCTCGTCGTAGCTGATTTGCTCGAGCCAGAGCAGAACGATGGCTCTGTCGAGCGGCTGCAGTCGGGCTATGCGCTCGTGCAGCATACGCACTTGGGCGGTTGACTTTTCCTCACTGTTGAAATAGTCTACATCCATTGACAGTAAGGCTTTCCGGCGGCTTCGTTTCTTGCGGTCTATGGTGATGCAGGTGTTGAGGGTGACACGGTATATCCATGTCTTGACGTCGCTCTTGCCGTGGAACGTCTCGTAGCCGTTCCACAACTTGACAAGCACCTCCTGAAAGAGGTCTGCCACCTCGTCGGCATCGTTGGAGAACATATAGCACACGGCGTATATCATGCTACGGTTGTCTCTCACAAGCTGCGAGAATTGTTGCTCTGTTGTGTTCATATGCTTGTTGTATTATAACTCTTTCTGCTCTTTAGACGCAAAAAAGGTGGAGTTTGCTACAGAAAAAGTTATGTTTTTTGGAGATGTAAAGAAAAACGGGTAGAGACGGGGAGTGTAAAGTATAGTTTTGACTTTACCAAAACTCAGGAGGCTATGGCGTCCCGCCGTAGCCACGCACCCACCCATAGCAGAACACCAATTGCGCCGTGTCCCGATGGGACACGTTACAAGCAGAACCCCACTGCACGCGGCGAAGCAGCGCAGCTGTGGGACAAGCATCATCTCACTCTCTCTTGGTTCCGCAAAGCGGGACCGACTATCATCCTCAACATCATACGAGATGCTGAACCTGCAGCTCATACTCAATCAGCTTGCTGTCCAAGGCTGCGTGGCTACGGCGAGACGCCATAGCCTCCTAAGTTTGTTTCTGACTTGGCGCACAATTCCTAATTCCTAACTCCTAACTCCTAATTCCTAATTCTGACAGCGGAGCTGTCAGCTATCGCTCTGCGTCTTCGGCCAATTCACGAGGAAGAGCTTTTCGGTGGCTCGGGTGAAAGCGGTGTAGAGCCAGTGGATGTAGTCGGGGGTTAGCATTTCGTCGGTCATATAACCCTGGTCCACATAGACGTGCGCCCATTGACCGCCCTGCGCCTTGTGGCACGTCACAGCATACGCATATTTTATCTGCAAGGCGTTATAGTATGGATCGGCTTTCAGCTTCTTGAAGCGGTCGGGCTTTCTCGGGATGTCGGCATAGTCGAGCATCACCTGCTCGAAAAGATGCTGACTCTGCTCCTGCGTCAAGGCAGGCGCTTCGGTCTGGAGCGAATCGGTGAGCGCCGTCACCTGAATCTCGTAATTGTCATAGTCGGGGAACTGCAGCCAAAGGTCGACGAAATGAAAGCCATAGAGGTCGCGGCGGTTTCTTACGCGCTGAATGACGGCACGGTCACCATTGGCGATGAAGCTCGGCGCATGACTGTCCTTCTGGTCGGCAGACGCCTTGTCCTGCTCCGTCCAGTAATAATTGTTACGCACCACCATCAGCCAGTCGCCCGACGTCAGCTCCTCCTCACGCCACAACACCTGATTGCGGATGCCCTGATTGTAGATGTTGGCACGCTTGTTTGACCGTGCCACCACCATCGTCTCGTCCATGCCCACCTCCGAATAGCTCGTGGCAAGCGTCTCTATCAGCTCGTCGCCAGGCACGCAGATGATGTCGGCGAAACCGCGGAAACGAATCTTCGGCAGCTGCGTCACCTCGTCATGCGTAATCATCTGACGGATGACGGTGGCGTTATAGAGAATGCCTGACTGCTCGCTCTGACGGAGCACCTCACGCAGGTCAGTCTCATAGACGGTCAGTCCGTAGCCCGCAATGAAGTCGGAGCACAGCGCCGGCGACTCCTCCTCCCCTACCGGCGGCAGCTGTGCCTTGTCGCCGATGAGCATCAGACGACAGTTGCGACCGGAATAGACAAACTGGATGAGGTCGTCAAGCAGCCTACCGGTTCCGAACACGCCGCCCGGCAGTCCCTCGTTGGCTATCATCGAAGCCTCATCCACCATGAAGAGCGTGTCGCTTAGCATATTAGGAGCAAGCGAGAAAGCGCCCTCCAATGCTTTCTGACGGTAAATGCGGCGATGGACGGTGGACGCCGGCGTGCCCGAATTGACGGCGAACACCTTGGCTGCACGTCCCGTCGGCGCAAGCAGAACCACACGCTGACGCAGACGCAGCATGGTGCGCACGATGGCGCCGGAGAGCGACGTCTTGCCCGTACCTGCCGAACCGCGCATTATCATCACGGCACGGTCGTCGCGGTCGGTGAGAAATGAAGCGAACGTCTGGAGAGCCTTCTCCTGGTCGGCGGTGGGCTGGAAGCCGAAGCTCTGGCGTATCTGGAATACCAGTTCTTGCTGTATCATATTATGGGACGGATAAAAGGAGGGCGATGTATATGGGTGAAGGGTTAGGGTTGGCAGAGGAGCGTGCAGACACGATCCTGAAAGCGGCGTGCGTTGGAGGCGTGCATTACGCCCTGATTGATGATGGAGAATGCCAGACGGTGTCCGTTGGCTGCCGTGCAATATCCTGCAAGCGAAGAAACTCCAGTCACCGTTCCTGTCTTGGCAAAGACATTGCCCCTCGTGAACGTGCCCTTCATGCGTGAGCGCAATGTGCCGTCAACGCCGGCTTCGGGAAGCGCAGGATGGAGATGCAGATAGATGTTGTTGTTGCGGAAGGCATAGCGCAGCAACGCCACCTCCACTTCCGCAGACAGATAGTTGTAAAGCGAAAGTCCACTACCGTCGGCAATGCGATAACGGCGCGGATTAAGCCCCACCTTTGTGATAAGACGTTCGATGACGGAAGCAGCGTGCGAAGCCTTCGCAGGACGGTTGCCAGTGGCGGCTGCAAGCTGATAGAACATCGACTCGGCATAGAGATTGTCGCTCTCCTTGAGCATCTTCATCAACACCTGGTCGATGGTATGGAATCGGCTGACAATGCAGAAGGCGTCGTCGGGGCGCTGGCGCTCGGATATAGTGGCCTCCACCACGATGCCGGCTTCTGAAAGCTCGCGTATGAAGCGCTCCACGAACAGGTCTTTTCTGCCGATGAGCAGGGGCGAGAGTACAGGATTGTCGTCGTCCCAGCACCATCCCTCACCAGCCAAGTCGGAGTCTTTCATCGACTTGTCTGCATAGATATAGCCTCGGATGGTGTCAACTCCCATCTTGCGCACGCCCTCCACGAAGGCTCGCATGTCGTCGTTATTGAAGCGAGGATCGAAGCCTCCGACGCAATAGATGTTGCCATGGAGCGTACGGTCACTAACCTCTCCGGTATAGCAAAGCTCGGTCTTGAACTGATAGCTGCCGCCAAGCTTGTCGATGGCAGCAATGGCTGTCAGCACCTTCATAGTGGAGGCAGGGCGCAGAAGCTGGCGCTCGCCGTGGGCATAGAGCACAGAGTCGGCATCAAGGTCGTAGACCATCATTCCCACTTGCGACGTGCTGAACATGTCTGCCTGTAGCATGTGGTCGAGCTCTTCCTTCACGGCGAGATGCCACGGAAGGGTCTGCGAGCGCACGGAGAGGGTGTCCATGGACATGGAATCCACGGAGAGCGAGTCGTCGTCTTCGAGATATACCTCCTGTGCACGGACGTAGGAGAATGTGGAAAGGAGCGCAATGACGAGCACGGCGCTTCTGAGCAGTCTGGTAATAAAAGTATCCTTATTTATAAATGTATGGTTATTGAAATACATATCCGTTCTTTATATATCTTCTTTTAAAGGCTTTTTTCGTCCTGACGTCGCTTCACCTCCTCAATGAAGCCTTTCTGGTCAGAGGGTTGGGCGTAAGTGATGCGGCTGATGCCATACTCGATGACGAGATAGCTGGCTGTGAACAGGCTTGCGGGACGACGGGTTACCTTCACTATCTGCACCACGGGAATGACAAGTTTTCTGCCAAGACGACCGTGCGATATGGTGAGCATGCCGTCGGAAGTGAAGACATAGGTGGTATTCACCAACCGGTCGACAACAGCGGCGCCGAGCAGAAGGCAACAAAGACCGACGAGCGGCAACATGCCCTGTCGGGAAAGAAAACACCACAAAGCCAAAGCTGCGAGAAGGAGCAGCACGACAAGCCCGTGATAATTGAATTGCTGATGGAAAGTTCTGTTCATAACTAATGTGCAAAGTTACGCATTTTCCACGGGTTATCGGGGATGTGGCGTCATAATTAGGAATGTTTAATGATTGGATTCGGGGGAAGGATTGACGTTTGACAGAGATAGACGGATGCGCGTTACATTTATCTATAAATCCACGCGATGCAACGACAATACATAACACAAGTATGCTGTGTTTATTACGGATTGTCAGAAAAAGGGAATAAAAAAGTAAAAAAGATGAACAAGTAGGAAAGGCTAATAATTTTTTTGCGTAAATTTGTAGGCAGAAAAAGAGAAACTCAACATTAACAATAATCAAAAGCAAAAATAAAAGAAATGAAGAAAATCAGAGCAGCCGTAGTGGGATACGGCAACATCGGACAATACACATTGCAGGCGCTTGAGGCTGCCGGCGACTTTGAGGTGGCTGGCATCGTACGCCGCCACGGAGCTGAGAACAAGCCGGCTGAGCTGGCTCAGTATGAGGTGGTGAAGGACATCCGCGAACTGAAGGACGTTGACGTTGCCATCCTTGCCACTCCTTCGCGCTCTTGCGAGGAGTATGCCAAGCAGATTCTGCCCTTGGGCATCAACACCGTGGACAGCTTCGACATCCATTCGTCCATCGTCAGCTATCGCCGCACGCTCATGCCCATCTGCAAGGAGCACAACGCCGTGAGCATCATCTCAGCTGGTTGGGACCCGGGCTCTGACTCGATTGTCCGCACTCTTATGCAGAGTCTGGCTCCGAAGGGACTCAGCTACACCAACTTCGGACCTGGCATGTCAATGGGTCACAGCGTTTGCGTACGCTCGAAGGAGGGCGTGAAGAACGCTCTCTCCATGACCATTCCTAAGGGCGAGGGTCTGCATCGCCGTATGGTTTACGTAGAACTGGAGGAAGGCGCAAAGCTGGAGGACGTTACTGCCGCCATCAAGGCTGACCCCTACTTCTCTAACGACGAGACTCACGTATTCGAGGTGCCATCTGTAGACGCCGTCCGCGACATGGGACACGGCGTTCATCTCACTCGCAAGGGTGTGAGCGGCAAGACTCAGAACCAGCGCATGGAGTTCATAATGAGCATCAACAATCCTGCTCTTACGGGTCAGGTGCTCGTCAACGTGGCTCGCGCTACGATGCGTCTGCAGCCGGGTTGCTACACAATGGTGGAGGTTCCGGTCATCGATATGCTCGAAGGCGACCGCGAGGAACTGATCAGCCATCTCGTGTAAGGAAAGGAGCTGTGTAAAGCTATATAATGTTGGAGCTATATAATACGAAAAACGAGAGTGTGTCAATGAAGATTGTCACACTCTCGTTTTTTATTATCTTGTTTTGTTTTATCTTGTCCTATAATTTGTTTACAACTTGAATCTGTAAGCTGCTGTAAATTCAGCCACCCTACCCTTCACCTTGTCACCAAAGTCGAGCTTGCCCTGCAGATTGGTGAGGCCTAAGTTATAACGGGCGTCTATTATCACGTTGGAGAACTCGTAGCTCACGCCCACGGGAATGGCTACGGACACACTGGAAAGCGCAGGCTTCAGGTCGCAATCGAAATACTCGGGCTTAGTGTAGACGGTCACACCTTTGTCGTTGGTGGTGTATCCTGTCTCTGTATACTTCATGCGTCCAGACAGCGGGAAGCCTATCTCCACACCCGTCTTGATGGCAAGACCCGGACCGATGTATCCGTTCAGGATAATTGGTACGGTGAGGAGATGCAGCTGAGTTTTCCAGTCGCTATATCCAGAGCCAGTGATTCTGACAACCTGATGATTGCCGTCCAGCGTGGTGGTCTCGGTCTTCGTGTTGTCATACTTACATCCCTGCTGCGAATAACGCACGCCCACCATGACCGAGAGATTGGGCATAAACTGATAGTCGAAGTCGACACCAGCCACGACACCGGGCTTGAAACGCGGCGTATGCTCCACTGCGTCCGTTGTCTTTATCATCATACCGGAGAGCGACGACAGGCTTACGCCGAGGCGCGGAATGACAGAGAAGGTGCCTGCCGCAGGATGCTGGGCGTACGACGCTACGGTAAATGCCGGCAACGACAAGGCGAGGAAGATTCTTTTAATGTGATTACGGTTTATTGTCATAACATTATGATACTATTATTGCTGTGTCTTGTTATTATAATAACGGAGAAATGCCAGATTATTGTATCTACGCAAGATTTATTAGCAAGGCGTATATACAAAAAAAGTGTTCCGAGACTTCACAGCCTTGAAACACTCTGAAAATATATTCGATTTACAAGAAATTAGTCCTTGTTGTTGCGCTTACGCTCAAGATGGTCAAGAATAATCTTGCGCATACGGATGTTCTTAGGAGTAACCTCCACCAGCTCGTCGCCCTTGATATACTCAAGACATTCCTCAAGACTCATCACGGTCTTCGGGATAACGCGGGCCTTCTCGTCCGAACCGCTGGCACGCACGTTGGTGAGCTGCTTTGCCTTGGTTACGTTGATGACGAGGTCGTTGTCGTGAACGTGCTCGCCTACTACCTGACCGCCGTAGACTTCCTCACCCGGATCGATGAAGAACTTGCCGCGATCCTGCAGCTTGTCAATGGAATAAGCGTATGCTGTGCCGGTCTCCATGGCTATCATCGAACCGTTCATACGACGTACTATCTCGCCCTTGTACGGCTGATACTCTTTGAAACGGTGTGCCATGATGGCCTCTCCCTGGCTGGCTGTGAGCACATTGGTACGCAGACCGATGATACCACGTGAGGGAATGTCGAACTCGATGTCAACGCGCTCGCCGAGAGTCTGCATAGATGTCATCTCTCCCTTACGGCGTGTCACCATATCAATCATCTTGCTGGCGAACTCCTCAGGAACGTTGATGGTGAGTTCCTCGATAGGCTCACACTTCTGTCCGTCTATCTCCTTGTAGATAACCTGCGGCTGTCCCACCTGAAGCTCATAGCCCTCACGGCGCATTGTCTCGATGAGGACAGAGAGATGGAGGACGCCACGTCCGCTGACAATCCACTTATCTGTGGTGTCCTCGAAAGGACGGACGCGGAGAGCGAGGTTCTTCTCAAGCTCTTTCTGAAGACGGTCGTTGATGTGACGTGATGTAACGAACTTGCCTTCCTTACCGAAGAAGGGCGAATCGTTGATGGTGAAGAGCATGCTCATTGTAGGCTCGTCGATGGCAATAGGAGGCAGCGGCTCGGGATTCTCGAAGTCGCAGATGGTGTCGCCAATCTCGAAGCGCTCCAGACCTACGATGGCACAGATGTCGCCAGAGTGAACCTCGTCCACCTTCTTCTGACCCATACCCTCGAATACGTGCACTTCCTTGATGCGTGTCTTCTCCATAGAGCCGTCACGATGAGCGATGGTGATGTTCATTCCCTCCTTGAGCGTGCCACGATGAACACGACCTACGGCGATGCGACCGGTGTAGCTCGAATAGTCGAGCGACGTAATAAGCATCTGCGGTGTGCCTTCGAGCACCTTAGGTGCGGGGATAATCTCCACAATCTTGTCGAGCAAATAGTCGATATTGTCTGTCGGAGCATTGAAGTCCTCAGCCATCCAACCGTTCTTTGCCGAACCGTAAACAACGGGGAAGTCGAGCTGATCCTCTGTAGCGTTGAGGGAGAACATAAGATCGAACACCATCTCATAGACCTCCTCAGGGCGACAGTTGGGCTTGTCCACCTTGTTTACAACGACGATGGGCTTCAGACCAATCTGCAATGCCTTCTGAAGCACGAAGCGTGTCTGTGGCATCGGGCCCTCAAAGGCATCGACGAGCAGGATGCATCCGTCTGCCATATTGAGCACTCGCTCCACCTCTCCTCCGAAATCGGAGTGACCCGGGGTGTCAATAATATTGATTTTCGTACCTTTCCAGTTGATAGAAACGTTCTTGGAAAGGATGGTTATTCCTCGTTCACGCTCCAGGTCGTTGGAGTCCAACACCTGGCCACTGTTATCCTGGCCGTCGCGGAACAGCTTGCCCGCCAACATCATCTTGTCCACAAGTGTGGTCTTGCCATGGTCGACATGGGCAATAATCGCAATGTTTCTAATGTCTTGCATTTATTTTATACCTTAAAAAACTTTTGCAAAGTTACGAATATTTTTCCATACAAAACGCAAAGGTCCCGAAATTTCCACTTGGAAATGTCGGGACCTTGTGTTGTCTTAAGCTTTAGTGCCTTGTGCGTATTACTTACGGAGGCCGAGGGCCTTGATGATAGCACGGTAGCGATTGATGTCGCGGTCGTACAGATAGTTAAGCAATGCGCGGCGCTTTCCTACCAGCTGTGTCAGTGAACGTGCGGTAGTATAATCTTTACGGTTCTTCTTAAGATGTTCCGTCAAATGGGAAATACGGTATGAGAACAATGCTATCTGGCTCTCAGCTGAACCAGTATCAGTGTTAGACTTTCCGTACTGTCCAAAGATCTCTTGTTTTTTTGCCTGATCTAAATACATAGAACTTTTTGAAATTAAAATTATTATTTGTGCAAATGCGGATGCAAAGGTACAACTTTTTGTCCAATTACATCCGCATTCACTTAAATATAATTTATCGAGTTAACGATTTTTTGCATTATTTCACAACGACCTTGCGTCCGTTCTGGATGAAGATGCCACCCTTAACGTCCTTGAGGTTGTTGCCTACTCGCTGACCAGCGATGTTATATACCGGTGCGTTAGCGTTGTTAGGAGCAACAACGATGTCCTCAATGCCAGTCCAGTTATCGCCTACACCCACTGTGTTAGAAGCGAGTGACTCGCCGTTAGCATAAACGGTGATAACCACGTAAGTGTGTGTGCCGCTTGCCTCAGTGTCAGTCCATGTAGTGGTGTTAGCGTCAAGCTTCTTGACGAGTTCGCCGTCACGATAAACGTTGTAACCCATAACCTTGAGACCACCTGTCTTGTAAGTAACGTCGTCAACGCAGAAGTAGTTAGGCTCATAGTTGTAAGAAGTCAGACCGCCTGTTGTGGTGTAAACGATAGCAAAGTAGAGAGCTCCCTCAGGAAGGTTGATCTCATGCTTTGTCCAGTAGCATGTAGCCTCGAGCGACTCCTTGTTGATCTTGATGAAAGAAGAAGCGTTGTTGTCGTCCTCTGAGTAGTAAACGTCGAAGGTCTCAGGACCTGCGTTCGGATATGTAGCATTGTTGGTCACCTGATCGTTAGGAGCCTTAACCCAGAACGAAACAGTCTGCTCCTCACCTGAGAGTGACGGAGAGATGAGCCAGTCGTTTGTAGGTGTGCCAGTGTCGATGGTAGCGGCGCTTGCGAGCATAAACTGCTTGCCATTATGCGGGTCGAATACAGACGCAAACTGATCGAGGATGTCGCTTGACAGACCAGAAACCTGCCAGGGATTGAATACGATGAACGAAGCAGCGTCCTTCATGTGAGGATATGTAATGCCGCCGAAGCCGTATGTACCAGCCTTGTCGCCGTCGTAGAGAGTCCAGTCGCCTACGTTAGAGATAAGCCACGGTGAGTAGTTCTCGAAGCTGTCATATACTGTTGTTCCCTCAACATTGCTCATGCCTGTCCATGTAAGAGTGGCATTAGAGCCATTCTGCTGAAGTGCGAGGTCTGTGATGCCGGGGAGAACTGCTGATGTTACGTAAACAATCTTCTCCTCTGTAAGGTTGTTCTCAGGAACAACGTCAGCGTCCCATTCAGCCTCACCCTGTACAGACATATCAACTGTGTAAAGGTTCGGAGTGAAAGCAAACTCGTAAGAAGCCATTGCATTGGGCTCGAGATCCTCACCTTCCTGTGATTCTATCTTCTTGCCGTCAACATAAAGATTTACGGTATAACCTGAAGCCTTGGCAGTTCCGAGGTTTGTTACGTTGATGGTCACGCCACACTTCTTGCCCTTCTGAACGTGAGCAGGAGCTACGATGGCAGCCTGAATGTTGCTTGCTACAGCATCATAAATCTTAATGTTGTCAATCTGGATGGATGTATTCTCTGCCTCAGCATAGATAAACGGACGGATGTAACCGTTCTCTGTACCTGTGGTTGAGAACTGAGAGAGGTCGAACGCTGCTGAGCGCCAGCCCTGCTCACCTTCGAGTTCATTATAGTCAACAACGCCAGCTGTCTCCATTGTCTGACCGTTGCGGAGAATCTTCATTGTGATCTTGCCGTCTGTTCCAGGCACAGCATAATACCAGAACACAATCTGCGGGTTACCGGCATTAGAGATATCCACCTTCGGACCCTGGATGCAAGCACGTGTCTGTCCCTTCTGCGGAGAGAAGATAAGGCTACCGTTGTCGTTGTCCTGTGATTCCTCACCCAAACCGAAGCGACCAGTCTGAGTAGCGTCAATCATCCACGGACCAGCACCAAGAGTCATGCCGGGGAACGATTCCACCCAAGGCATAGCGTGAGACTTACCTACAACGAAACCATAACGTCCGTACTCGCTGACAGCAAGTGTGTCGGTCGGTGTGTTGGTCAGAGCCTTTACAACATACTGCTTTACGTACTGTGAACCTTCATAGTTGACATCTGTAAGAGTATACTCAGGCTTGGTGAGTCCCTCATAGTTAGCACCCGGCTCCTTCAGATAACCATATTCAAGAAGGTATACGTGATAATAACGCTCTGAGATATCCACGTAACCGCCGTTAGCACCACTGTTCTCTGTGGTCTCATCCCACATCAACTTAGCAGTACCGTCAAGGTTATCCCAAACGCGTACGTTCTGCGGTGCCATCGGAGTATCCACGCCCACATATACTGATGTCTGAGCCTCGTCCGAGCGGATGTCGTTGGCAGTGGTGTATACGCTATATACGTGCTTGCCGCCAGTTACAGCCTCGTCGTTCCATTCTATCTGCTGACCTGGAGTAGGATTCTCGTAAACCTTTACGAGGTCATTATAGTCGCGATAGATCTGAACTCTCGATACTGAAGACAGGGGCGCACCCTTATAGTCCTTTGCAGGAACGGTGAACTTCACCTTAGCAGAAATAGCACCCTTCGCACCTACCTCAACCACAAGGTCGTTGATGGTAGCGGGACGTACTGATGTAGCAGCCTCTGAAGTCACCTTCACGCCGTTCAGAAGGATGGCGCCGCGCTGCTTGCTTGTCGCATGGATGCCGAAGCGATAATTGCCGGTTGTGGGAGCAGTAAAGACTCCCGAGAGCTGTGTGGCATTAAGCGTTCCGCCCCAAGAGAGGGCTGACGTAACGGCTGTTTTGTCCACAATGGTGGTGTATTCAGAAGGATCGTCGCTAAGACCATAAGCGATGGAGAGCTCGCCCTGTCCACCCTGCGGTGAACGGAAAGCACTTGTCTCAACACGATAAGCCTGTCCTGCCACGAGTTTTATAGGAGGAGAAACAATCCAGTCGTCGGCATCCTGCTTCTGGGCAGATCCGTCGTAGCACATCAAGTTGCCGACACCGAGGTCAGCACCCCATGTGATCTTGTCATTGTTCTTGTCCTCAACGGTCCATACGTTGTTCTTGAGGTCAGACTTCCAGTTCATCCACAATTCAGAGAACGGAACATCATAAGCTGATGCCGTGGACGGAGTCTGCGCATTCATCGTAGACGGAAGGAGCATAGCTGCTGCCATCATCGCACGTGAAAGTGTAGGGAAAAGTTTAAACATAATTAATAGATTTATCTAAGTGTTTTCAAAAATCGATTATTCACGATATATTATAACTCACTATATTCTTCTATTTGACGCATACAGGCGTCAAAGGTTTAAGTTAGTCTGATAAAAAACACCCCGCAAGGGAAAAGTAAGTATCGTTCTTACCGAAGAGCTTAGCTTCTCCCTTCCGGGGATTTCTGTACTCTTTACCTTAATTATAACTTAAGGAAAGATGTATTACTTAAGGAAAAATTTCTTGCCGTTCTTGATTACAAGACCCTTGGCGTTGTCCGAAACGCGCTGTCCTGCAACATTGTATGCCTTGCCGTCAGCCTTACCGTCTGCCTTAACAGAGCCAATGGCTGTATAGTTGTTCTCACCCTGGAAGACGATAATGTCCTCTGTAGAAGCAGAACCACGCACACCCTTGATAGAGAGCTTGCATGAACGTGTGCTTACGCCTTCAGGAAGTGGGTCGCAAGAGAACTTCAGCACTACGATACCGTAGTCAGAATATGTCTGAGCGTCGACGTTGATGCCCTTAACCCAGTCAGCAGCGCCAGATATCTCATAGTTCTCGTTGCCGTCCTCGTCATACCAAGGAGAGTTAACCGAGAGCACGCCACCGCCGAACTGATTCTGCTTGTCGGCTACAGCCTGGCAACCATTGCCCGAGTCGTCCACCTTTACGATACCGAAGTTGCCGTCCTCGTCGATGTACGGGTTGCAGTAGTCATACATAGCACTGAATGTAGCATGGAGAGCCACATTATTTTCGCCATAGAGATTTACGTAAGCAGAGGTTGTGCCCAATGAGAATGTGCCCTGAGCAGGCTCCATGCCCTGTACATAATAAGGAATTGCGCTACCTGTCAGACCTACGTCTACACCCTCCTGGTCGAAGCCGTAAACCACAACAGAGAAAGGCTCGTTGATAACGAAGCCCTTAGCCTTGCCGTCCACCTTCTGTGTGAACACGAGGTTGAAGGTATTGAAGTAAAGGTCGCCTGCGTTTACGCCACCAAGATCCTTAACCGAGTCAGGTGTACATGTCATCTCAGCGATGACCTTATCGCCAGGGATGCGCTGTCCGTTCTCGCCCTCGATGATATTGCGAACCACGAGCTTGAGTTCCTTGCCAGCAGGTATCGGACTGTAAGCTTTAGAGAGTGCATTGAAGAAGATGTCCTCTACGTACAGAGGAGCCATCGGCTTCGGGAAGTTCTGGTAAACACCAGTACTTGTGTATGTAATGCCGTCGCTAACGAGCTTACCTGAGCCGTATACATAATTGCTCTCCAGACCACCGAGCTGTATCAGACTTACGTGCGAATCGGTGAAGGCAACGGGCTGAATACGACGTGCCACCTGATCCTCGCCAGCGAGCATCTTTGTGTAATAAGCCTTAGAAGCGTAGGGATTGTCAGTAAGCCAGTATTCGTTGTCATCGCAAAGTGTGAACGAGTCTGTGCCGCAGACTATTGTCGGAGCAGCGTCACGAGCGTTGAATCTTGATTTCAGATAGAAGTTGTCGTCAGCATCTGAGCGGTAGTTGCTGCCTGTCTGACCTGTGCGGTCATAGGAAGTAAGTTCGCCATAGAAGTCGAAGATATTCTGATGCCAGAGATAAGGACCCTTTGCTGTACCAGCCTTCTCGAACTTCACCCATTGGTTAGCAGGCACTACGAGGTAAGAAGCACCCCAAAGCTGACCAGTACGGTCGTAATCCTGGAAAAGTGAGCCTTCAGGCGAGAGGTAATAAACAGGCTTTGCTGCAGCGGGTGCCTTCTTGGCAGCCTTACCTACAGAAGCCACAAGACGCTTTGCAACGGGGGCATCACTAAAGTGCTTCACTCCCTCTGCAAAGGGCTGTGCGTTCATTGCAGACACAGCGAAAGTGCTTGCAATAGCCAAAAGTAAAGTTTTTTTCATCTAACGTTAATGATTATTTATGATAATAGTTTATATATTTTTTGCAAATATAGACATAATGAACGGAATATCAAACATTTTCTTCCGTATTTTTATTTCGGGAGATAATATTATACACAAATTAACAAAGCAGCAAAGCTGAATTAGGAATTACGAATTAGGAATTGAAAGTTTTAAATTTCAAATTTCATCAAATTCCTAATTCCTAATTCGTAACTCCTAATTCGGCATAGCCGACTAATCGTTGAGAATCAGCAACGAATCGCCGTACGAACCGAACATGTATCCGTGTTTAACGGCGAGATTGTATGCCTCCATCACGAGATCGTAGCCACCGAAGGCGCAGGTCTCCATGAGGAGAGTTGAGTAAGGATGGTAGAAGTTTGACACCATCGTGTCTGCCAGTCCGAAATCGTAGGGCGGGAAGATGAACTTATTGGTCCATCCGTCATACTCCTTGAGCATTCCGTCAGTGCCTACAGCTGTCTCCGTAGCCTTAACAACGCTTGTGCCTACGGCGCACACATGATGTCCTGCACGCTTCGTGTCGTTGACAATCTTACATGCCTCGGCACCGATGTGCATCTGCTCCGAGTCCATCTTGTGCTTAGTAAGGTCTTCCACCTCAATGTCATGGAAGTTGCCAAGTCCGCAATGGAGGGTGATGTATGCGAAGTTGATGCCGCGAATCTCCATGCGCTTCATAAGCTCACGCGAGAAATGGAGTCCTGTGGCAGGAGCCGTAACGGCACCTTCGTTCTTGGCGAAGATGCACTGGAAGTCGTCGAAGTCTTCCTCCGTACCGTGCGGATTGTCGCGGCGGTCGATGATGTATCTTGGGAGCGGAGCCTCGCCGAGCGCATAAAGCTCGCGCTTGAACTCGTCGTGGGGACAGTCGTAGAGGAATCGCAGCGTACGTCCGCGGCTGGTGGTGTTGTCGATAACCTCAGCCACCATTGTTCCCGACTCGTCGAAGAAGAGCTTGTTGCCGATACGTATCTTTCGTGCCGGCTCGACGAGAACGTCCCAAAGACGCATCTCTTCGTTCAGCTCGCGCAGGAGGAACACCTCAATCTTGGCGTCTGTCTTCTCCTTCGTGCCATAGAGACGTGCCGGGAACACCTTCGTGTCGTTGAAGATAAAGGTGTCGTGCTCGTCAAAATAGTCGAGGATGTTGCGGAAATCAAGGAATTCACCCTCAATAGGATTGCCGTCAGCGTCCTTCTTATACATGTCGATGGTCTGCGACTTCTTGTGGAGCACCATGAGTCGGCATTCGTCACGGCGTGTGATGCGGAACGTCTCCTTCTCACCGTTGTCGTTTTCGAACTCACGGTATATGCTATGCGGATAGAGTGCTATCTGCTCTTCTGGCAACTTAAACTTGAACTGTGATAACTTCATGTCTGCTATATAAAAGATGTTGTGTTTGTTCGGGGTGGGGATGATTAAACTTGGGGTGTCTGCGATGGCTGCTGCGCATCGTCGTCAGTCTCGATGGTCTGCTGTGCGAGCCATTCATCGAAGGTGTCGAGTGACAGGCAGTTCTCGATGTGACTGTCGCCCGACTTGGTGCGACAGAGCTGCGTAAGGTAAGCCCCTGACTGGAGAGCACGTCCGATGTCGCGTGCGAGAGCTCGGATGTAGGTTCCCTTTCCGCACGCCACACGGATGGTGGCTTGCATGGTTTCGGGAGAGAAATCCATGAGTTCGATGCTGTCGATGCGTATGTGCTTCGGCTTCAGCTCTACGTCGGCGCCATTGCGACGGAGGTCGTAGGCACGCTGACCGTTCACCTTGCACGCGCTGAACGTCGGCGGAATCTGTTCGATGTCGCCCACGAACTGTGTCAGAACCTGCTCCAGCGACTCACGTGTAATGGCGTCAGTCGGAAAGGTCTCGTTCACGGGATGCTCCATGTCGTAGCTCGGAGTGGTGGCGCCGAACTGCAGCGTGGCGACATACTCCTTACCATGTAGCTGAAATTCCTCAATGCGCTTCGTTAAGCGTCCCGTGCAGAGCACCAGCACACCGGTGGCAAGCGGATCAAGAGTGCCGGCATGACCAATCTTGATGCGCTTTACGCCAAGACGCTTGCAGATGCGGGTGCGGACAAACGCCAGGGCACCGAAGCTCGTCATACCGAGCGGCTTGTTAATGGCGATAACTTCGCCCTTGGTGAAATTCATTCAGTAAGTGTTTGTATATAATAATGTATATAGTCTATGATATTTACATCAAAGAGCAAGCGACGGTGATTGCTCCTACGATGGCGCAATATACAGCAAAGTAGATAAGCTTGCCTTTCTTCACGAGGTTTATCATCAGACGGCATGCCAGACATCCGCTTACGAATGCTGCTATAAAGCCAACTACGAGCGGCAGTACGCTGATGTCGCCGAACGCCTCCTCACCCTTCACAGCCTTCAGCACGTCGAGGAGTGCCTCGCCGAGGATGGGCGGGATGACCATGAGGAAAGAGAACTGTGCCAGCTTCTCCTTCTTATTGCCGAGGAGCAGACCTGTGGCGATGGTCGAACCTGAACGCGACAGACCGGGCATTACGGCGCAAGCCTGTGCCAGACCGATGATGAAGGCGTCCTTCATTGAGATGTTCTCACGCTGACGTGGCTTTGCAAAGTAAGAGAAGGCAAGCAGGGCTGCCGTAACGAACAGCATGCAGCCTACAATAAGAAGGCCAGAACCGAAGATTTCCTCCACCGTGTCCTTGAAGAACACACCGACGATGCCGATAGGAATCATCGAAACGACGATGTTGAGGAAGTACTTTGTCTCGGCGTTCATCTCGAACTTGAAGAGTCCCTTCAGTATCCAGTCGATCTCCTTCCACAGCACCACAAACGTACTCATCACCGTGGCTACATGCACGAGCACTGTGAATGCAAGGTTCTCTTCTCCTTCAATGCCGAAGAGATAAGAGCCGATTGCGAGATGACCACTACTGCTGACAGGCAGATATTCAGTAAGTCCCTGGACGATGCCGAGGACCAATGCTTCAAACCAATTCACTTTTTAATTACGTATTAAGTTCTATAAATGTTAACTATCAAACCCTTCACGGGCATGCGTACCCTGAATTTTTAATCCTTCGGCTTGCGTATGATGGCGTATATCACGGAGATAAAGCCGATGAAGCATACGGCTGGAGCCAACTTTACGCGACGGGCGCTGAAGATGTCGGCGGAGAACACGCCCTCGTCACTTCCTGCACCGCTCATGAGCACAAAACCAAGAATGACGATTGCCATTCCTACTGCCAACAGAATGAAGTTTGTCTTTCCGAAAGCATAATTTCTTTTGTCCATTTTATAACTGAAATTGAATTTGTTATGTAATGTATATATTTAAATCTTATACAGGTCGCCAGCCTTCATTCTGAGGAACTTGTTCACAGAAATCGTAGCGCAGATGGCTGTCAGGAACAGTCCGAAGAACACCACCACACCGGCTGTTATGGCGAGCACGTCCCATGTAAGGATGTCAAGGACAGCCGGCTCATACACGTAAAGGGCGTAGATGGCTCCGCCAAGGGCGCAGCACGCTATGATGGCGGCAAGCAAGCCCAGCAGCATATAGTGGCGCACGAAAGGAGCACGGATGAATCCCCATGACGCACCTACGAGCTTCATCGTATGAATGGAGAAGCGGCGGGCATAGATGCTCAGACGCACGGTATTGTTGATGAGCGAGAACGACACGATGGTGAGCAGCAGGGCTATGCTGAGCAGCACCACGCTGATCTTGGCGATGTTGGCATTCACGCTGTCCACGAGGTCCTTCTCATACTTCACCTCGCTTACCTTCGGATAGTTCTTCAGCTCACGCGAGATATAAACGAGCGAGTCCGAATTTGCATAGTCGGACTTGAGCGTCACTTCCACAGAAGAAAGGAAAGGATTGGTGTCGGCAAACTCGCGCGGGTCGGTGCCCAGCGTGCGGATGCCCTCACGGAGCGCCTCCTCCTTGCTGACGTACGTAAGCTTGTGGATGTAAGGACGCGTGCGCAGACGGGCACAGAACTGCTGTGCCTCTCCCGACGTCATGTCGTCCTGAAGCACCATTGTCACCACGATGTTCTGACGGACATATTCAGAAAGGTTGCGCGCGGTGAACACGGAGAACACCACGAGGCCCAATAAGATAAGCACCATTGCCGTGCTTATACATAGCGTTACTGCCTGCAATCCATGACGATTGCCGGTCTTCTTTTTTTTCTTTGCCATTTCCCAAAGGATATATTACTCCAAATTTCTTGCAAAGGAACAAAAAAATATTGGTTTCAGCGACTGATTAACGTCAATTAACAAGCTTTTTCAGACTATCGGGCAGTATATCACACACATTGTTTACCTTTGCACTATACATTAATAATATACATATATAATCTTATGCCAACAGCTTTATATCCTTCTCCCATCGTCGGACCCATACACAGCCGGCGTCTGGGCATCTCGCTCGGCGTGAACGTCAACCCGAGCGACGGCAAGATTTGCACGTTCGACTGCATCTATTGTGAGGTGGGCTACAACGCCATGCGCCGCCCCACCCTGCCGCGCCCGTCACGACAGCACGTGGCGGAATGTCTGGAAAGGAAGCTAAAGGAGATGAAAGACACACATAAAAAACTGGACGTCATAACTTTCTCGGGCAATGGAGAGCCCACAACACACCCCGACTTTGAGGGCATAGTGGACGACACCATCCGCCTGCGCAACCTCTACTTCCCTACAGCGAAGGTATCGGTGCTCAGCAACTCCACCATGGCACATCTGCCTGCCGTCCATCGTGCCCTAGAGCGCGTGGACAACAACATCCTGAAGCTCGACACCGCGGACATCGACTACATCCGCCGCGTGGACCGTCCGACGTCGCCCGCATACAACATTGACGATATCATCAGCACTCTCCGATCATTCCACGGCAACGTCATCATCCAGACTATGTTCATGAAGGGAACCGACATCAACGGCCAGGACCTCAACAACACGTCCGACCGTTATGTAACGCCCTGGATAGAAGCGCTTAAGCTGATTCGTCCGAAGCAGGTGATGATCTACACAATTGACCGCGACACACCCTGCCACACATTGCAGAAAGCCACCCACGAAGAGCTCAACGGCATACGCGACCGTGTGGCAGCAGAGGGAATAGAATGCACGGCAGCGTATTGACAAAGCTTTTTCATTGCTCACACAACCGCTCCACCTCGCCTTTTGACATACCAATCATTGACGCAATAGCATCAACGTCCATTCCTTTGTCATACATCATCTTTGCTACTAACGCTATTCCTTCAGCACGACCTTCCTCTCGGCCCTTCGCAAGTCCTTCTTTTATACCCTTCGCAAGTCCTTCTTTTATACCTTTTGCAAGTCCTTCTTCCAAACCTTCTTCTCGTCCTTCCTCCTTTGCCGTGTCCAACGAGTTCTTTATGTCGCGATATGCCTTGAGGCTATCCTCATATTCGCGCAACTCTGTTGGAGTGAAACGTGCCACGGCAGCAGCATCAAACAGTTTGGAGAATATCTTCTCGCGTAGAGCAGCAGGGCGGTTGTCAAGGCGCGACAGATTCTTAAGCACGTACATCCACTTGTCAGACAATGACGTGAGCTCTTCATCGGTCTTGTCAAATCGTCCTACTTCTACATACTTAAACATCAGTTTGGCGTTAAACACCTTGTTGGTCTTCGTATCCATCAAAGCGATAGTGTGGATTGTGTCCGAACTGTCGAAAGCCTCATCACTCATCTTATAATTGAGCAAAGCAACAACATACACCTTCTTCAGACAGAAGTTCCAGTCTGAACCTTTAGGAGCCTGTTCTCTGATAGGAAAGGTGGAATAGAACAGCGAACGGTCCTTGAAGTATGTCTGATAGGCGTTCTGCATCTCCACAATAAACTTCTCGCCCTGCTCGTTCTCACAATAAACATCAAATATGGCTTTGCGCTCTGTATACACGTCACCAACATTCTCGCTGTTGAGATACTTCACGTCCTTTATCACTTCCTCACCATCGAAAAGAGAGTTGAGGAAGTTGATAAGCAACTCCTTATTGGGGTCCGTACCGAAGATTCGCTTAAAGCCAAAATCGGTCAACAAACTGATATATCGTTCTTCTGACTGTCTCATAACTGATTGTATTATAGCGTTAGGCAAAGATAGTGCAAATCGAATGCATAATATCAAGCTTGCTTGAATATTATGCTGATACGCAGCCTATCTTATACAAAGATACAGCAATAAATCAGAATATTCAAGTTTTTGCAAAAATAATATGACAATAAAACAAGCAAGCTGCAAAAACAGCAGAAAATATACTGCCTCTATGAACAATATTTAGGTCTATAATTTGTAGTATACAAAAAAAAGAATTAATTTTGCATTGTCTCTACGCCGAAGACACATTAAGTGTCGGGGAAAACATAGCTAATTAAATTAGCTGTGTTATGTGGAGATACCATATATGGAAAGGCGTTTATCACGCGCTTTGTTCACTGACAGCTTGAAAGCCTAGGAAACTCTCAAATTGTAGTCAAGGGACATGGCAACGATAGATGCCACGGGGTATGACACTATTGTCAGCCCTCATTGTATATTATAGTTATGTAATGTGTGTCAATTCTAATATTGACATACGTTTATTTCTATATACATATACGATGGGGCCGATACGTTCATATCGGCGTGGGGTCTTGGGTTGCTCGTTTCGACTACATGGGCAATTCCTAGGGCCTCAAGCTGTGGAGCGAGTAACGGATAGAGTCTCCACGCTTGAACCAGTATATATTTTGTAAGTGCCTGTAAATCAAAAGAAACTTCACAGTTTCAAGTGTAAATGATACCATGAAGTTCCCATTGTCTGCGAGAAATCAATCTTGCGTTGTTTATATCAGAAGATGAATTGTTTGCTGCAAATTAGCGATTAACATTCATTAACTCATTCTTTGCAATTTCAATGGCTGTAAGTTTCAATTCGTCTTCACCCTCCAAAGCATCCAATACTTTGTCGGCAAGCCAAAGAGTGAGCATTTCCTTTTCATCCACTTTGAAGTATGTTGCCATTTGAATTACTTGACTTCTCTTTGCTCGTCTTTCACCACGTTCAATTTTACTGAACATAGGTGTGTCTATCTCTAAATATGCAGCCACTTGGCGTTGCAATATTCCTTGTTTGTCTCTAAGGAATCTTATTTTGTTTCCGAATAACATATATGTAAATATTTCATTGACTATATTCTATTTATTTCATCAATCATATCTATATGGCATTGATAAAAATCGTCTAATGAGTTTAACCCATTTATATATAATGATAGAATATCTGTTGAAGAAAGAGGTTCGTCGTGAATTGTATTGTCCAAGTCACAAAAACGTTTATGCAATTCATCGTAATACTGATTAACAATTTCTTTAGTCATTATATACTGGATATTATTAGAGTTTATATCGGCTAAAACTTCTTCAAACACTATCATTTTATAGATATTCTCTCGCTTTCTCTTTTGCCTATCAAAATGTTTATGTAACTCATCGTATAATCGACTTCCTTCTTTATGAATCTCTGTATTGAATTGGTTATTAACCTCGTTTATACATGCCTTGATATCCTCAATAGAAATAGTTGTATAGTGTTGATGTAGTATTTTTGCTAAACGAATATTATCTGAGATAAAGGTAGATTCTATTCCATATCCATTTTGATAGAAAATATTAAAATCTTGAAGAAAAGTGTTTATAGCCGTTATATATTTCTGTTTCTGTTCTCGGATTTTGTTTAAAGGGAAGCAGTCAGTGTCTCTGATTAATAGCCACTTTCTATTAGGTACAATATGTGCTACAGCTGGTGCCAAAACACCTATTTTATTATAGAGTGCATCTATACCATGTAGGTTGTATATTTTTGCTATAATATTTATATTTCCTGTAATTTGTGCATATTTAGGTAGTAATACATTAAGGAAATTTATATCTGTCTCACCTTCTACCAATAATATTTTTTGCGCTGTTTGCCATTTGTCTAATTCTGTAGCAATTCCTGTTAGCCCTTCAATCAGTAGTGGACGCATAATAGGATCGATACTGGTTATCGTATTTTCTGGTTTCTCTACGTCCCGAAGATAGAATAACTTTGAATCTTGGGTTTCATTTACAAATCTTATATTGTGTGATATGATGAATAACTGATAGTCAGAAAGGTTCTGAAGACGATTAACTAATGCACGTTGATATTGCACATGGATATGTGCATCTGGTTCATCAATTAAAAGAATCTTTATATATGACGAAGAATACTCGATAGAAGCAAATAGTTCTACTAATTGTATGAAACCGCTTCCATAAGACAAGATATCCTTACCATCAATTTTCATATCAATATATCCTCTTCGATCAGAAGAGGAAAATTTGAGTTGTTTTCTGCATATAGCTTCAATGTGTTCTTCTATTTTGTGCTCATTAGATAGAATTTTATTCCTTAAGACTTCATTGCTTTTCCCTTTGAAACTTTTTTCTTTAATTTCTGCCATTGTCATCTTTGGCTCGTTGGCAATGATATTGGCAATTGGTCTTGATTCGTAGATAGATACAGCATTAGCAACATTGCTTCCATGAAATGAATTTATTTTAGCAGTGAAACGTGCAAACTCACTGTAATCAATATAACTTACTTGCAAATAAGCGTCATCTATTTTGGTCGGCTTTGTCAAAACAAAACCTAGTTCAAAGAAATCATCTTCAATTCGAAACTTTAGTGAGATGGAACACTCATATCGTCCATTGGGGAGTTTTGAATTGAAAAGATCCTCATCATGTACAACACGAATATTCTCAAAATATCTAAACAAAATGTTTTTGCAATTTGCGGAAGAATAGAAGCCATCATTCTTTTTCTTGACATTAATATCATAACACATTTTCCAAAGGTGTATAGCTTCAAATACAGTTGTCTTACCAGCGTTATTCGCTCCTATAAAAACGTTGTAATCTTCATTGCAATTAATAGAAGTGTCAATAATCAATAGTTCGTTAAAATTTGAGACAATGGCTAAGCGGCTTTACGCTGCCCAGCCAAAGAGTTCTTTGACAGTATGACTAATTAACTTTCGGTTCGGTATTCTCCGACACTTGTCGAAAATTAATTTAGCGATGTATGTGCTTGCCATGACCTCCTTGAATGAAG
>JABLTK010017400.1_pt1 | contig 29572 bp, 23 predicted proteins | sample 7160131 | NCBI WGS metagenome assembly JABLTK01 (sample SAMN14651221, study PRJNA627086) | human gut metagenome | isolation source: feces | host: Homo sapiens
GAGCGCCTTCCTCTCTCCCCTTGGGTTGTCTCCCTCAAACATAGCAGCAACGTTATCGCACAGAATAGCGAACCCGAGAAGTGCTATCCAACGAATAGAACTATCGGTAGCCTGATATCGTATTAAAACTAAAACGGTATAAAAGAAATGAACTATACAAAAAAGTGAGCCGTGCGCACTATTCTTTGCGCTTCGACTCACTTTTCCTTTTACGGATTGTATCACAACCCCATAAACTCACTCACTATATACTTCGGCGCACCCGGCGTGGAATAGACCCACCTGTCTATATGCCCCTCGGTTATGAAATACGGCGATTCAAGCGGCACACAGCCGCCGTCACAGCAGTTTACAATTATCAGCTTTATCTTCATCTTTTCAGGGATTATCGCCTTGATATAAACGCAGGCACAATCCCCGACCTTTATACCGCTTTTCAGCTCCGCAAGTCCCGCAAGGTTCGGTGCAAGCTCGATAAAGATCCCGTAATCCTCAATAGAGCGGACAATACCGGGTACTGTTTCCCCTACCGAAAAGCGCTCTGCATTCTGTTGCCACGTTCCCAGAAGCTCCTTATGAGTAAGACAGATATGACCATCTTCTCTGCCCTTGACTACAGCGTAAATATCCGAGCCTACAGAAAATCTGTCAGCGGGGTGAACTATCCTTGACACCGAAATAGCGTCTATCGGTATCATCGAAGCTATCCCGCACCCTATATCCACAAAGCACCCGAACTGCTCAAGGTGCGTGACCCTCGCCCCGATAATATCACCCGGGACAAGCTTTGATATGTATTCTCTGTCTGCCTCTTCCTGCGCCGCCCTGCGTGAAAGTATCGCAACAGGCTCACTGCCCGTTTCATCTATTTTCGTTATCTTGAAGCATACAGGCTTTCCTACTCTCGATATCAGCGCGATATCCCTCGTTGCCCCGCTTTCGATACCGACAGCGCCTTCACTGCGCGGTATAATGCCCTTCATACAGCCGAGATCTATGTGCATATTATGATCCGCATCACATACAGTACATGGTGCTTCAAGTACCGCTCCCGACACCGCCGCCTGCAAAAGCGTTTTTGCCGACTGCAATGCCGAAATGTTTTCCTTGCTTGCAAGCCTTCTTCCCTCGGGTAAAAATTCCGTCATTTGAAATACCGATCCTTCCTCGTTTTGTTTTCTTTTTTACAAGTGTATGACGGCTTTTCCTTGATTATGATACCATAAATTTACATTTCAGCTTTCGCTGAATATTTGATAAAATTCTGATAATTATCGTTGATTTTAACAACATTTTCTGCTACAATAGAATTTATACAGGCGCAGTGCGCCGCAAACTCTCAGACTTGAACGGAGAAACCATGTTTAATAAAAGCGGAACATTAAAACGTGTGGGGTTGCTTGCCGCAGTTGCACTAATCGGCACAGCAGCCGCTTTGACCTATAATGCATTTCTTTCATCGGAAGGCGGGCTTCCCGAGGTACTCTCTCCTTTACAACCGATAGCAAAGGATAATGACGGCGAGGTAAAGCAAAAAGCCGACATAGCATTTTCGCCCGAGGGGAGCTTTTTCAGCGAGGATATTGCAGTAGAAATTACAGCCAAGGACAAAAACGCTAAAATCTACTACACAACGGACGGCAGTACACCCACCGAAAAATCATCGGCATACACTTCACCTATAAAGGTGCGCAGCGGCAGTGATGTCACAGCCGAAACGATAAAGGCGATAGCCGTAAGCGAAGACGGCACGTCCGAGGTATTCACAAAGAGCTATGTTACAGGAAATGATGTATCAGAGCGGTTTGAAAAGGGTACATATGTGTTTGTTCTTTCAACCGATGATGTAAATCTTTACGATTATGAAAAAGGCATCGCCGTAGCAGGAAAAATCCGTGACGAGTGGATAGCAAACGAGTATGACGGAAAAAGCGAAATCACGCCCAACGACCCTGCAAACTGGAATCAGGAAGGTATGGCAGGCGAAAGGCCTATGTATGTCGAGGCTTTTTCAAGCAGCGGAGAGCTTCTTGTTTCACAGCAGGCAGGCGCAAGAGTTGCAGGCGCATATTCTGCCGCAGTTGACCAGAAATCGTGGAAGCTTATAGCAAGAACCATGTACACCCCCGAAAAAGGCAAATTCGGCTACCCGTTCTTCAGTGACGCTACAGACGAAAACGGTGCGATTCTCACAAAGATAGACCGCATAGTTTTGCGTAACGGCGCAAACGACCGTGAATTTGCAGGCGTTCGCGATGAGCTTTCAATGTCGCTTGCAAAGCAGTCGGGCTATCTTGATGCGCAATCGACCGCACCTGCGGCAGTCTTCCTTAACGGAAAATATTACGGCTTTGCATGGCTTCACCAGAATTTCAGCCGTGCATACCTTGAAGAACGCTACGGCGGAACAAAAGACAACTATCAGGTAGTCGGCAAGGCAGAGGGCGAGCTCGATAACGAGAACGCAGAGGGCGCGATAGCTGACTATAATAAGATACTTGAGCTTGCCGAAAGCGGTCTTACCGATGACAAGAAGTTTGAACAGCTCTGCTCTATGATGGATATTGACAACTATATGCACTATCTTGCAATGCAGCTGTTCATTGACAACCGCGACTGGCCCGGCAACAACTACAAGGTATGGCGCTATGTAGCGTCCGAGGGTGAAGAGGTCACAAGCAAGTATCAGGACGGCAAGTGGAGATATTTCTTCTATGACGCAGAATTTGCCTGGGGACTTTATTCGGACGGATACGCGAACAAAACGCTTACAAAGATACTTAAAGGAACTCACCCCGCAGGCGGCTCTGCGCTTGTATCGGCACTTATGGAACGTGCCGATATGCGTGAAAAGCTTGCGAACAATATCTGCGACCTTATTGGCGGCGCATTCAGCACCGAAAATATCCTTGCCACCCTCGAGCAAAAGCTTGCCGACAGCGATAAGGAGCAGATGTACGCGCTGAACAAGGGTATAACCTCAGAGTGGGCAAACGAGGGTACGTTTGAAAACAGCAGAAACGAAATAAGAGAATTTGCCGACAAGCGCGCAAACATAATCCTCGGCGATATCTGCCGCAACTTTGAGATAGACAAGGACGATACATACAAGGTAAAGCTGAACGGTGCAAAGGGGCTTAAGGTCACCATGAACATTCAGACCGTCAAGGATACCAATACGATAAGCGCAGAGTATTTCACACCTTATAAGGTAAAGCTTACCGCAGAGGATTTGTCCGGCTACACCTTCACAAGCTGGGAAATAAACGGCACGACATACACCGACCGCGAAATAACGATTGACAGCTCAATGGCTAAAAAGGGAAAGATAACTATAAACGCCCGCAGCGAAAAAACCACTTCAACAGATGAACTGCTGCACATAAGCGAGGTCTACACAGGCGGTGACGCAGACTGGATAGAGCTTTACAATCCCAATGACACTGACGTATCTACAAGAGGTCTTTATCTGACCGATAAGGAGGATATGCTCAACCGATATAAGATACCGACAGTCAATGTAAAGCCGCACTCAACGCTTACTATAGTCTGCAAAAACAACAAGTCTGAAAATACGCTGATGAAAATGCAGACAAATTTCAGCCTTAAAACAGGTGAAACGCTGATACTAAGCAACGAAAACGGCGATATTCTCGGCAAGGTCGCAATAATTGACTGTGACGAGAACGAATCGCTCGTCCGTCAGCGTGACGGAAGCTACGCAAAGGGTACGCCGACCTTTGAAAAGAACAATACATAACCAAACTGTAAAAAAACAGCCGTACATCCGGGTTTATCCGGAATGTACGGCTGTTTTTTAAGACAAGGAACTGTGACACAATTCCTAAGCTTATCAAATTACATTAAAATTACGATGCAATATATTGTAAAAGCATCAAAACAATAAATACACAGCCAACAACGCTGAAAACAGCTTCCATGCTTGCAAGGTGTTAATAATTTCGTGAGTGTATCAATGCAGCTGCACTGTCACCGACTATCAAAAAAGAACGCTGCTATCCTGAGATATCTGTACTAAAATGGGACTAAGTGAGCGTCAGCGACCCGCTTATACAAACGTTTAAAACCCAGTCGTTAGTGTGTCTTGTAGCCCACACCCTTGTGGGGTATGGGTGTGAGTAAGGAAAGGCTGAGGGATTGCCTGTTATCAACTTATCTTTAGACAAGCTAAGCCGCGGGCTGTGCAGCTTACACCCCGCGGCTTTCTCCGCATCAATTATACCCTCAGTTTCAGTGCTCATGCACATATTTCATTTGATCTGCTCCTGCAATATATCCAGTATCTCCCCGAACCTCTGAAAATGTACCACCTCGCGCTCACGCAGGAACTTTATCACATTTGATACATCGGGATCATCGCACGCCCTCAATATATTGTCGTAGGTAGCTCTTGCTTTCTGTTCTGCCGCAAGATCCTCATGCAGATCTGCAAGCGGGTCTGCCTTACTCTGCAAGTACGCCGCCGTAAACGGAACTCCGCCCGCATTTGCAGGATATACCGCATTAGCGTGATCCATATAATACGCGCCCACTCCGTACCTGTCAAAGCTTTTCGCACCCTCACCCGTTGTCAGCTGAGAAACTATTGATCCAATCATCTCTAAGTGAGAGAGTTCTTCCGTACCACCCTCCTCCCCGAAATGATCCCTACCGTCTGAAAATTTCTCCGAAAGCCGCCTTATAGCTCTCCCCTCTGCCGCTCACCGTAAACCTCGCCGCAAAACCTTTTTCCACGCCCTTGAAATAAACAGCCAGCTCCTTATGAGAATACTCGACCCTTTCCACTGCCCGCCATACGCATTCATCATCAAACCGCAAGATCTCACCGATTTTCCTGGCTATGCATTTACTGCTTTGTTCTGCGGCATCTCCCATATCTGCTTTTCTGTCAAGCTCTTTCAGCTTACTGTCATAATACTGCTTTTGTTCCGCCAGCTCCTCCTTTGTGATAAGCCCGTCAAGTACCATATCAACAAGTCGCCGCTTCTTCTCCCGTATAATATCCTTCTGCCTTTGAAGCGCCGCCTTATCCGTTATTTGCATCGGCAAGCTTTTCATTACCCTGTCCGTGATAGCCTCCTTATTTGTCACAATGCCGTCAAGCATATACTTTATCCCCGCCGTCAGCACCTTCACATTGAGCGTGTCATTGTCACACCCGTTACCTTTTATCCTGCCGGCACACCTGAGAGCTTTATATATGCCCTCATTCAGCTTTTTCACCCTCGACACCATAACACAGCCGCATAATGCACAGTGTACCTTGCCGCTGTATGGATAGCGATCGCTGTTACGACTTGTATCTGACGGAGTGCGGCGGGAGATTTCAAGCTGAGTCATATCCCATAGCTCACGGCTGATTATCGGCTCATGGTGACATCTCAGATATATCCTGCCGCCCCTGTTGAGCTTTTTCTTATGCGTAAGATAATCCGGCGTACAGCTCTTTTTCTGTTCGAGATCGCCGACATATTTTTCATTGCGGAGTATCCTGCGTATATACGATGCGCTCCAACTGCCTGCGCAAGGCGCAGGTACTTTTTCCGAGTTAAGCTCTTTCGCTATTGTGCCTGCTCCTTTTAAAAGAAGCGTATATTCGTTGAATATCCTTTGCACGATGCTCGCACCCTGTTTTTCTATGCTTATCTTTCCTCCGCTGACATCATACCCCAGACAATTCCTGCCGAATACGACCCCCTGCTCCATTTTTCTCGCCTGCCCCCACCGTACCCTCTCGGATATTTTGCGGCTTTCTTCCTGTGCGATGGTTGCCATGATTGAAAGCCTTAGTTCTCCGTCACTCTCCCGCGTATCTATATTATCGTTTATAAATATTACCCCGACACCCGTTTGCTTAAGCTCCCTTGTGATCTTGAGCGTATCCACCGTGTTTCTCGCAAAACGGCTGACCTCCTTAGTAAGTATGATATCGATCTCTCCCTTACGGGCAAGCTTCAGCATCTTGTTGAAGCCATCCCTGTGCATTGTCGTAGTCCCGCTTGTCCCCTCGTCATAAAACACCCCGACAAGCTCCATATTGTCCGACCTTATTATATATTGCTCAAAGTAAAGCCTTTGCGAAGACAATGATCCCGCCTGCTCCGCCCTGTCCGTAGATACACGGCAATAAGCCGCCGCTCTAAGCTTCTTCACAGCACTGCGGCAACGTATCAATATGACCCTCGTCATACAGTTGCTCGATTATGATACGGCATATCGTCTGTTCTATTGTTTTCTCTTCCTCTTTTGTTATTGTCATAAAATCACCTCGGCATAAATTATTCATATGCGGTTTGTACATATTCCTGTTGATTTTTTTGCAGTTCGGTGATATAATTAAACAGGAATATTTTGGAGAAGGTGTTACAATGCAGAAGAAAGCCGTCAAGGACAATGCCCGTAAGAACATTATACTCAAAGCCGCATCAAAGCGCTTTATATCCGATGGATTTGAGGGGACATCGATCCGCAGTATAATGGAAGAGGCAAGTGCCGAGGTAGGTCTGTTCTACTACTATTTCAAGTCTAAGGACGATATATACAGCGCCTTTATAGAAGATCTGTTCACCGGCTATAAGCAAAGGATCGCTGCATTGACCGAAAACACCGTAAGAGCACCTTATACCGCACTGACCGGCGTTTTCGGATTATTTGCGGATGAAGCTCGCAGATTCAGAACAGAATATATGGGCAAGATGCACGAAAGCACATTGCGGGATATCCGCGACCGTTCGCTTGAAATATCCGTTCCATATATAAAGCGTATATTGGAATTGCTTATAAGCTACGGCGCAAAGCCACTCATAAAAACCGATGAATTGGCTGTGATAATGACATACGGCATAGGCAATCTGTTTTTACGGGACGAAAAGAGTCGGCTCGCAGGAACTCACTCCGAAAGTATGAAAACTACCGCTCTTTTATTCGGACTTGACCCTGTTGACGTATCGCTGTCACTTCCGCGTTTGCCTTATGTAAATGAAGCCGACAGCATTTTCGATCTTGCCGAGCATTGTAAAGAGTGTTTTGCAAACTACGACAGCGAACGTATGAAGCGGTTGATCAAAAAAAGGATTTCCCTCGGAGAAGTATATATCATTTCTCACAAAAGCATTACAGCAGGGTTTGTAATGTTCTCAAAGAAAAACAAAACTCTCGATTTTATCGCCGTTCACCCCGACTACAGAAACATCGGTATCGCCTCCAGACTTATCGTCACCGCTATGGCACAGTATGACATCGGAGATGAGCTGTCTCTAGTTACATTCGGAGAAGACCGCCCGCAGTCCGACGGTGCAAAACGCCTGTATAACAAATTCGGGTTTACAAATTTCAAAAATATTACGGTTCAGGGAGTACCCCTCACAAAGATCACAGCGGTTATCCCCGAAAAAGCATTGGTAACAGTCTGAACCCAAAAACAAACGTGCCTTGCAAGATATGCAACGCACGTTTTTATTTCACACTGTTTTCAATATTATCAATAATATACCCATACCGCGGATACGATTTTCTTATCCGCTCTCTGCACCGTTCACAGAACTTTTCAAGCTGTTCCTTATCATCACGCATTTTCTGTTTTGCGCCCCACAGATGAGTATACTTGTTTTGCGGCAGGAAAAGCCTGTCCTTGTCAAGAAGCGTCGTATATTCAATACCGCATCTTTTTGCAAGCATCGGGAGCAATCTCTGTTCGGCAAAAACCATATATGTAAGATAATCTCCGCCGTACACTGCCGATTTCATAAATGCTATCGAGCGTGATGTGTAATACTGCTTGAAATCCTCATCGGGAATATACAAAAACGCCGTATTCAGCGGCAGTATACTATAATCAAGCCCCTCGTCAAGCACCTTGCCGCGTAGCCTGAACGTTGATACATCAGGGTACACAGACGGCATAAGCTCCTCCTCATGCGCCGCTATTATCTTATCCCCGAACGGCGGGTCTTCCCACACGATAAAATCCGTATCTATCATAGCGCACGGAGCGGAAAACTGCTGCAACGCAATAAGCTTTCCCCCCGCCCAGAACATTACCGGATCGATCCCGTCAAGGTCATCGGGTATAACAATTCTTATATCACTCCATATATCGTTTATCCCAAGAGCCGAAAAAAGCTCCGCTCCTGCGCTGTCGGTTAGCATAGTTATGCTGTTGCCGTTTTTGCGCCATTGCAAAGCCGAAATTACCGTACAATATATGTCGGGAAGGCTCATACTGAGCTTTTTGCCCGGATTTTTGGCAAAAAAAGCCGCCGATGAAAAAGAATGAAATCCGTTCATATAAGATGTATCCCATACCCATAACGGTTGAGCGGTTCGGACGAAAAGAACAGCATCAGCGCCTGCGGTGTAAAGCTTCCTCCCTCGCACAGCTCATCATACGAAAAACTGCCCGGGATAAAGCTTGAAATGTCAAAGCTCCCGAAATTAAACGAGCCGAAGCTTGATATACCCGAGCCGTACTCGTACTCATATTCATACTGATGCCTGTACATGAACGAGCCGAAAGAACCGAAAGAGCCTGCAAAAGACGAACCGGCATACGATCCCGCAAAAGAGCTGTCGGTTATTACAGGTACTCTGAAAGAGCCGTCAGCCGACAGAACGATCGTGCCCGCGTCACGCTTTAAAAACGGCGGCGTTACAGTCTGAAAGCGATAACCGCCGTACTCCCCGCTTATATTTTTGTTGTCGGTTTCTTCATCATTGCCTGTAAATATATCTTCAAGCGCCTTATCTATATCGCCGTTTTTGTCAATGTTATCGATTTTTGTTGCCTCGGCATCATAGCCGCCCGTTCTGAGCCAGTCTGCAAGTCTGCCGCCGAGATAATAGCCCTTAACATCGGTCATATTGAAATTGTCTTTAATGCCGTCAAGGTCTGATACCTTCACTCCGCCTATCCAAAGACAACAATTCTGCATAACATCAATCCTTTCGTAAGCACACATCGCAGATTTTAGCGGCGATGCATACTTTTTCTCACCATATCAAGCAATACCGGTGCAACATTCAAGGAAGGCTCGGCGAGCACCGCCTCATACAGCGAATTTATAACAGCCTTTGCCTGCGCCTTATTCGCCGCAAGCCTGTGCATAATAAGATCATTTTCCTTTATGGCAAGCTGAGCTGCACTGTAGCACTCTCCCGATGCGATTATATCGTCAAGCATCGTCACTTCCCTACGATATGCGGCGATCTGCCCTTCATGTACCGTAGGATTTGCTGTATCGTCCGCTATCCGCAGTTTGAGAAGCTTTTTAAGCTCATCATGCGAATAGTCGCAAAGCAGACGCTTCAGCGCCACTCTGTCCTCGGTAAATACCGTATCGTGCGCCTCTATCAGCATATCCGTATCACTGCGAAGCTTAAGCTCCGCCCTGTATTTTTCAAAGAAATTCGCCGCTATTATCCTTCCGAGCTCCGCGTGCCCGTAGAAATAGGTGTTGCCGTGCGAGTCGCGGCATCTGCAATCAGGAAGTCCCGCGTTATGGAACAGTGCGGCATATCTGATGTCTGCCTGCGGAGATGCGAACTCAACGCATTTTGAAATATGCTCCCACAGCGTACAGTCATGATATCTGTCCTTATACCTCTGCGCTTTCAGAAGCTCCGGCGCGATCGCCGCAAACACCTCAGGAAAGCGCGTCATAACGACAGATATATTCCTTGCAAGAAGCACCTTCGTAAAACGTCTGAACAGCTCTCTTCCGGGCATTGCACACAGAAGCCCCGTATTTGCCTTTATCGCGTCTGCCGTAACGCTGTCAATCTCATAATTCTCTCCGCCGAGCAACTCAAGCGCCGTCAGCATATTGAACGGGTCTGTGACAAGACTTGACTTTGGCTCCAGCTTTAAAGTCAGCTCATTTTCATCAAGGTCATTTTCGTGCCACAGTACGACAGGATACTCGCCGACAGCTTTCAGTGTAATTATTCCGTCCTTGATGCATTGCATACCGTCAAACGGATCTCTGAAGCCTTTTCTCGGGTGATATGCTATAGCATTTGCCGAAAAGTCACGCCTTGCAAGGTCAAACAGATAGTTATCCGTACACACCGCCTTGCCGTCCTTAACTTCACTGCAATAGCTCGACACCTGTATAACAAGACCGACCGATGAAACCATAACACTGCTCATGTCCTCATTCTGCGAAACGATCCTCATATCGCTGAACACATACAGCATCTCTTCAAAGTCGGCAGTCGTGATTATATCATAGTCCATAGGCGAGCCGCCCCTCAGCAATTCGGCTACACACTGTCCGACAAAATATGCCTTGTTTCCCGCTCGTTCAAGCACTCTAAGAACCTGCAAAGCCTGTTCGGGTATATTCAGCGTCTGCCTTTTAACAGCCAAGTACAGTCACCTCTCGTTTATTTCTGCTTGTAGCCCCAGCCGTCAACACCGCTCTTTCTCAGCGCCGTGAACATTCTCAGCTTGAAGCCTTTATCCTTTCGTTCCATATCGGCAAGGAACTCTTTTGTCTGTTGCCTTGTCGTAGTCTTATCCGCAGGACAAACCGACTTTACGACCTCAAGGCTGTTGCGGTTGCAGGCGGATATCACCTGCGACTCGGGCGCAAGCACAAGCGGACGTATTACCGTTATATCCTTGCGGTCAAGGTGTGTTTTCGGCGAAAAGCAACCTATCCGCCCCTCTTTAAACAAATTCATTATAAATGTTTCGATAACATCGTCATTATGATGACCGAGTGCCAGCTTGTTGCACCCTGCCGCCTTTGCCGCATCGTGAAGCGCGCCTCTTCTCATATTTGCACACAGCGAGCACGGATTAGGCTCTTTTCTGACATCGAACACTATCTCGCCTATCTGCGTATGCACAAGGCTGAAAGGCACGTCCAGCTTTTCACAAAGCCTTGCCACCGCCTCATAGTTATTCGGCACGCCGTTAAATCCCGGGTCGATCGTAACAGCGACTATATCATAGTCAAACTCGGCAAAGCGCCTCATAAGAGCAAGACCGGACAACAACACAAGGCTGTCCTTGCCGCCGGATATCCCGACAGCTATCTTATCGCCATTTTCTATCAGGTCAAACTCCTGTACGGCTTTTCTGATATATCCGAGTATCTTCTGCATTACTTTTTATCCTTCTTGTTCTTGCCGAACCTGAAATAATTTTCACGGTACTTTATCGGTATGTTCAGCTTTCTGCTGAGCACCATCACCGTTGCGTCTGCCGCTATCGTCAGCGCAATGAAGATTATACACACGACATAAGCCGTATCATTCTTCATTGCCATTCCTACACCACCCGCGGCAGCCGCGATCAGCGCGAACAAAAAGCGCGTCTTTTTGAATATTCCCAGAGCAAGCTCCAAAATGTTCCTCCTTCATAAGCCCGCATACAAAGTCCTGACAGGCTTCATACCGCGATTTTTTAATCCTCGCCGAGCTTCAGTGCCTTGTTGATGTTTATCTTGCGTATGATAGCGCCGAGTATTGCAAAGCCGCCGAGAAGCATTACGGCTATCAGCACATACATCTTTATGTAGTCTGCCTGCATTGCCGCTACTCTGTATGGAGGAATCTGCTCATTTACATTGTACATATACTGGAACAGCGGAACAAACAGGTCGCTTGTAACGCCGCCTATGATAAATGCGAATATTATCGAAACACCTGATACAAGCAGCTGCTCATATCCCAGTATTCCTATTATCTCGCCGAAAGAAACACCCATAGCCCTTAAAATACCGAATTGCAGCGTTCTGCCCTTTATCGACAGTATCCAGTAGATAAGGAAGCCGATTATAGTCATTACCATTATGATTATAAATCCGAGCGTCAGCGCACCGTTCATGCCCTGGAGTGACGGATCGGTCTTTTCGCTTATCAGCATCTGTGAGCTGTCCTTTATGCTCTCAAGCGGGAGCATAGCGTCCTCAATGCTCTTGTACAGCGCTTCGCTTGTAGCGCCGTCCGACATCTTGAGCCATATCTGATACGGCTCAAGCTCTGTTCTTGCTCTTACATAGTTGTAGTTCATGACCGCAAAGTCACATTTATTAGGGTTAAGACCGGGCCAATAATCTACTATCGCCATTACCGTTGTATCAAGGCTGTCGTTTCCGCCCCACTTCAGCGATATCACATCGCCCTGCGAAACATTGGCTTTTTCCGCAAGTCCTCTTGAAATTATTACACCCGAACGGCTCTCGACAAGCGCGTTGCAGTAGTTCCACCAGTGTATCGGAAGCAGGTCGTTCCTGAACCATGCAGTCTGTGCGAATTTGTCAGGCTCTATCGCCATAAGTGTAAGATCCGCAACATTCTTGTTTGCGATCCTCAGCTTCACGTTGTCGTTTACAAGCACTCTTGTAGCGATATCCACGCCGTCAAGCGCCTCATAACGCGAGAAATCGGTTTCGACATAACTGCTCGATCCGCCCTCCTCCGAGGTCGACAGCGCATATTCGGTCAGCACAACGTCAGCACCGTTTTCATAATAGATTCTGTCACTGATATTGTTGTTTATAGCTCTTGCCGTGTTTGCCGAGAACAGACCGAATGAGAACGTCATAACAAGGAACAGCATAAGAAAACGTTCCTTGCCGCCCTGTGAACGACAAACAGTAGTAATAGCCATATACTGCGACGGTGTCCAGAACGGGCGCAGTACATAATAAACAAGCCTTAAAAGATACGGATAAATTCTGATAAACAGAAGTCCGAAGCCCAGTATCATAAGCGTTGAGAATATGAAGAGCAGCGGGTCAAGCTCGCCTGTCGCCTCAAATGTTCCCTCCGCTATCGAATTTGTGATATTAGTTGTGTAGAAGTAAAGGAAGCCGAACGCCACGGCAAGAAGCACAATATCGACGCCGCACTTTTCCCACAGCGACATCTTCACGACCTTTGTCCTGCTCTGCTTGTACTGTACTATAGTAAGCTTTGACGCAGGAATGATCGGTATCATCGTAGTAAGGAAGAATACCACTACCGCAAGAAGCGCATACAGTACGCTGATGCCGGTTATCTTTGCGGCAATTCCGGTACGGTTTACAAACTCCAGAAATCCGTTCGATACGCCGAGGAACTGACACAGTACCAGTCCGATAAACGGTGCGACCACAAGCGTCACGATACCGAGTATGCCCGACTCTGCGGCATACATTCCGAATATCTGCCATGAGCTTGCGCCACGGCTCTTGAACACCGCGATCTCGTTGCGCTCTCTGTCTACATTGAGCTGAGATACCATAAACAGATAGAACGCCAGCATTACCATAGCCGGTATCTGAAGTATCCATAATATACGCGTCAGCTTTTCCGCGCGCTCCGTATAATTGCCGATTATATCCGCAACATTGAATTCATGCGCATAACCCGCTTCCTGATAGAATGTTGTATCCTTTTCAAGCTCCGCTGTAACAGCCGCTATCCTGTTCATATCAAGAGTATGGTAGTCGAGCGAATATCTGCGCGCGATATTTACCGCGTTAAATCTTCCCGCGGGCATAAGGTCGTTTCTGACCATATCATAGTCAACGAATATCGCGTTGAGATAGCTGTCGAGCGTTTCTGCCCAGTAGCTGTCGTTGTCGGTTTTCTGCTCATATACGCCGGTTATCTTGACATAATAAGGCTCAACACCTGCCGCAAGCGAAACTATCTTATATGTATTGCCCATATTTATGCCAAGCGTTTTGAGCGCATCTTCTGAAGCAAGTCCCTCGTATACGCCGTCAACAGAGGTCTTTGAGGGCAGCTCGCCTCTGACGAGCTTCATATGGTCAAGACTGTCGGTCATTCCTATAAGCTTCAGCCTTGTAGACAGCTCCGAACCGTTACGCTCGCCGTTTACGATATAAAGGCAATCGTCAATAAGCGTTGTCTTGCTGTTCTCCGAGGCGATTCCTATAGCATTTATCCTTGAATCCGACTTTGATACAACATCGTCTATCGTTGCCTGCTGAGTATTCGTATCTGTCGTTATCTGAAGCGTCTTTGTAACGGAATACAGACCGGGATATTTGTTGTTGTCAATCTGGTACTGTTCCATATCCTTTATCAGCATACGCTGCAAGGACGCGTCCATATATATCGGGATAGTGCTCATCATGCCCGCCGCAAGCAAAAATCCTATAAACAGGCATAGTACCATCCATTTTGTATTGCGCATCTTGCGCCACAGTAAAGTAAACATCTGTTTTATTCCTTCCTTAAGGTAAGTGTCGGTGAATACACCGTATTACTTTACAACGACCTCGTCACCCTCGGAAAGTCCCGATGTTATCTGGATCTCCGTAGCGTTGCTTATTCCGGTCTCAACGTCGACCTCTTTCTTGACACCGTCCTTGTACACCTGCACATAGTTCTTGCCCGAAAGGGTCTTTACAAGATATTTCGGTATAACTATCGCATTCTCCGCCTGCTCCTTAATGTAGCTTATATCAGCCACCGTGCCTACCTTTGTAAAGCTCGGAACAGTGCCCTTGAACTCAGCGTATATAGACGATGTATCCTCATCGCCCTGCTCCTTTGCTTCTGTCGGTGTCTTTACTATAGTGCCCTTGTAGTCTTCGTTCTCGATCGTTATCGTAACTTCCTGACCCTTTGTGAATTTTTTATCGTCGCTGACAGCTGCCTTTATATATATCTTGTCCGGATCGATTATAGTAGCTATCACCTTGTACGACTGTACCTTCGTACCTGCATTCAAACGCTCCGCAAAGCTCACAAGTCCGTCACACGGTGCATAAAGCTTAGAACCGTCATATTCGTTCTGATACTGTGCAAGCGTATTCTTCTCGATCTCAAGCTGTAATCTGTCGTTTTCCGCACCGCTGGAATTATATGTATTCTGCGCCTGCTGGACCTTTAGCTCCTGTGTGCGTATCTCATATTCAAGGTCGCCTGTGTTATACTCGGCGATAAGATCGCCTTTCTTTACGGTGTCACCGGCTCTGACATATATTGTCTTTAAAGTGCCGTCACGCTCCGTAAAAGAGCAGTCCTGCTGCACCTCCGACACACAATAGCCGGTGGCGCTTGCCTTATTGACAATTGTTTTCTTCACTGCCTTGTAGGTAGAATATGTAACATCTTCTACTTTGAGCACAGGAGGATCAAGCAGCTTTTCCTCCTCAGGAAAAAAGTAGCAGCCTGAAGCGGATGCTGCCATGGCACATATCACGGCAACCGCCGTAACACGTATAAGAGTCTTTTTCATTTTTACTTTCCTTTCCTTAAGATCAAGGGATTTGCATCTTTTAACTTATATAGAAAATCAAGGATCTTGCTGTCCTTATATGGTCAAATCTTAAAAAAGACTATAGCGATGCTTATTTTAATTTTAGCATTTTTCACATAAATTTTCTATACTTTTTCAAAATTAAACGATATGCACAAAACCGAAAAAGGTTATTTGTTTATTTTGTACACCGCAAAGCCCGCTCAAAAAAACGAAAAACACTTGAAAAAGCAAATCGGATTTAGTATAATAGTGAGTAGTGTTTATTTTTCAAATTGACATATAAAATCAATACGGCGGGCTTTTAAAGCTCAGGGAAGGGACAAAATAATGGCTACAAAGTACGTATTCGTCACCGGCGGTGTTGTGTCGGGACTCGGAAAAGGAATAACAGCGGCTTCTCTCGGAAGACTGCTCAAGATGAGGGGCTACAAGGTAACTATCCAGAAATTCGACCCCTATATAAACGTTGACCCGGGCACGATGAGCCCCTATCAGCACGGCGAAGTTTTCGTGACAGACGACGGCGCAGAAACAGACCTTGACCTCGGTCACTATGAGCGTTTCATTGATGAGAACCTCTCAAAGTACAGCAACGTCACAACAGGTAAGATATACTGGACAGTTCTTAATAAAGAGCGCCGCGGAGATTACCTCGGCGGTACGGTACAGGTTATCCCCCACATAACAAACGAAATAAAGTCAAGGATTTACAGAGTTGCAAACTCAGCTGAAACGACCGCTGACGTTGTTATCACCGAGATCGGCGGTACAGTCGGCGATATCGAGAGCACTCCCTTCCTTGAGGCTATCCGTCAGGTAGTTTCCGATGTAGGAAGAGAAAACGTTGTTTATATACACGTTACACTGCTCCCTTTCATCACAGGAAGCAACGAGATGAAAACAAAGCCCACACAGCACAGCGTAAAAGAGCTCCTTTCCCTCGGTATCCAGCCCGATGTACTCGTTTGCAGAAGCGAGATGGATATTCCTCAGGATATGACAGAGAAGATCGCAAGCTTCTGCAATGTCCGCAAGCAGGACGTTATCCAGAACCTCACCGCGCCCTCTCTTTATGAAGTACCTCTTATGCTCGAAAAGGAGGGTCTTGCAAAGGTAGTCTGTGAACACCTCGGACTTGACCCCCGCGTTCCTGACCTCACCGAATGGGAAGAGATGGTAAAGCGCCAGTACAACGCTACAAAAAATACCGTTATCGGTCTTGTCGGCAAGTATGTTGCTCTGCCCGATGCCTATCTGTCGGTTATGGAATCTCTGCGCCACGCAGGTTTTGAAAACGAATCACACGTTGAGATAAAGCTTATAAATTCAGAAGAAGTAACCCCCGAAACAGCAGACGAGCTTCTGCGCGACTGCGACGGCATTCTCGTTCCCGGCGGCTTCGGCGACAGAGGAATTGAGGGTAAGATCGAAGCTGTACGTTACGCAAGGGAGCACAAAAAGCCCTATTTCGGACTTTGCCTCGGTATGCATATGGCTACCATCGAATTTGCACGTCACGTTGCAGGACTGACAGAAGCAAATTCAAGCGAATTTAAAGAGGGCGACCAGAACGTTATCGACCTTATGCCTGACCAGAAGGACGTTGATATGGGCGGCACAATGCGTCTTGGCTTATACCCCTGTAAGCTTGAACCAGGCACTATCTCGCGCGAGGTTTACGGCGATGAGCTCATCTACGAAAGACACCGCCACCGCTACGAGTTCAACAACGTATTCCGCAAGCAGCTGACAGAGAGCGGTCTTGTTATCGCAGGTCAGTCACCCGACGGAAAGCTTGTTGAGATAGTTGAGCTTTCAAGAGATGTTCACCCCTGGTTCGTGGCGGTTCAGTTCCACCCCGAGTTCAAGTCACGTCCCAACAGAGCACACCCCTTATTCAAGGACTTTATAAGAGCGTCGCTTGAACAGGCAAACAAGTAAAGAGATCCGAAATAACTGCCCGTGAAAGCGGGCGGTTATATTCATATTACGGGGAATTTTACATTCCCTTTACATTTAAAAATATAAGGTCAAAAAGTAAACGAGGTAATTATGACTGACAGCAATGTATATGACAACCGAGAATTATCCTGGCTGAAATTCAACCGGCGCGTACTTGAAGAAGCGCAGGACGTAAGCGTCCCCCTGTTTGAGCGTATGAGATTTATCTCAATATTCACAAGCAACCTTGACGAATTTTTCATGGTGCGTGTCGGCTCACTCTACGACCAGGATCTGGTCGAGCCTAAAAAATGCGAAAACAAGACAGGTATGACCGCCGCAAGACAGCTCAACGAAATAGCGCGCAGAGTAAAGGATCTGCTCTATATCAAGGACTGCGCGTTCAACGAGGTCATGTCAAAGATGAGCGAATATGCAGAACTGAAAAAGCCTGCCGATCTGAAAGGCGATGACAAGCTGTTTTTAAGGCTGTACTTTGAAAGAGAGATCTTCCCCCTGCTTTCGCCGAGCATTATAGACAAGAACCACCCGTTTCCGTTCTTAAAAAACAGAGCAATATATATCGGTACTCTGCTCAGGAGCAAGAACGACGAGAAAAAGAAACAGCTTGTCGGCATAATGAGTGCCGAATGCGATAAAGATTTCCCCCGCGTTATCTTTCTGCCGGGCGAAAAGCTCCGCTATGTTCTCGCAGAGGACGTGATCCTGCACTATATAGATATGCTCTTCCCGAACTTCTACGTTGAGAACCGTTGCATAATGCGTGTAACAAGGAACGCCGACATCGATGCGAACGAAGCGCTCTATGACCACGATATGGATTTCAGAAACGTAATGGAAGAGCTGTGCCGCAAGAGGAAAAAGCTTATGCCGGTAAGGGCGGAGTTCTCATACGATGCATCCCCCGAGCTTGTAAAGCGTATGCTTGGATATCTTGAGCTTTCCGACAGCTTCTCTTATATGCAGAGCTGCCCGCTTGATTTTGGCTTTATGTCGGCACTGGAGGAAAAGCTTGAGAGCAGGAGCGAGCTGTTCTACTATCACGTTGCACCGCAGAACTCCATAATGGTAAATCCGTATGAAAGTATGTTCTCCCAGCTGTCGCGGCACGACATACTCCTGTCATACCCCTATAATAAATTCAAGAATTTTCTGCGTCTGCTTGAAGAAGCGGCAGACGACCCCTATGTTTCTTCTATAAAAATAACGCTTTACCGCGTCGCAAGAAACAGCGAGATAGTAAGCACTCTCATAAGAGCCGCCGAGAACGGCAAGCAGGTAATGGCGCTTGTTGAGCTTCGCGCAAGGTTTGACGAAGAGAACAACATCGGCTGGAGCAAGAAGATGGAAGAAGCCGGCGTAAAGATAATATACGGACTTGACGCTCTCAAAGTTCACTCTAAGCTCCTGCTCATCACCCGCCGTCAGGGAAGCAATATAAAATACTACACCCAGATAGGCACAGGAAACTACAACGAAAAGACCTCCCGCCTTTACACCGACCTTACCCTGATGACCTCGGACAAGGATATCGGTGCAGACGCAAGCACCGTGTTCAACGCCCTGTCGCTCGGCACGACAGTCGAAAGCAGCACCACCCTGCTTGTAGCCCCCAAGTGTCTTAAATCGCGCATCGTGGAGATGATAGACAACGAGATAACCTACGGCAATGGCGGCTACATCGGACTTAAGATGAACTCGCTTACCGACAAGGATATAATAGACAAGCTGATAGAAGCAAGCTGCCGCGGCGTAAAGATCGAGCTTATAATAAGGGGCATCTGCTGCCTTATCGCAGGCGTACCGGGCTACACCGAAAACATATCGGTAATTTCGATAGTCGGACGTTTCCTTGAACACAGCCGTATCTACATTTTCGGCAAAGGTGAACGCAGAAAGGTATATATCTCATCTGCCGACTTTATGACCAGAAATACCGAGCGCCGTGTTGAAGTTGCCGTGCCGCTCAAAGACAAGATCATCGCCGACAAGGCAGTCGACATCTTTGACACAATGCTCAAGGACAACGTCAAAGCCCGTATACAGGGCAGTGACGGTATCTATCGTCATAAAAAGCCCATGCCCGGCGAAGAACATATCGAGGTACACAAGCTGTTCTACGCCCGCGCCTATGATGAAGCGGAGCAGGCTCAGAAGCTTTATAAAGAACCCCGCAGATCCCTCTTAGCAAAAATCAAAGCACATTTTGCAAAGTAAATATCCCGATAAAAAGCGGAGCAGGCTTCCCCCCTGCCCCGCTTATTTTCTTGCAATTTAACACTTGCCCCGCAAAATCCACCGCTGTCACTGTCAAAGCAACATACACCAGGCTTGCCCCTCCCGCCCCGATTATCTCCATTCCCGCAAACACCCCCAACCCCGCACTATCCCTCGCCCCGCACTAATTCGTGGCTCCCTTGCCAAAGGGAGCTAAAAGAAGTGATACTTCTATTTTCATGTTGTGCATAATCTAATAGTAAAAAACCGGGCAACGATTTTCCTATCGCTGCCCGGTCGTAATTATTGATTTTTGCTTTTAATCAGAGCGTTATTTCGCCGCAGTCTTTCCACTGACACTACCGTAATTACCGTAAAGCGCCGTCTTTCCGCTCATATGATACGCGCGAACCCTGAACTTATAAGCAGTATTCTTAGCAAGCCCCGCTTTCCTGAAAGTAGTCGTGTTGCCGTTTGTGATTTTAGCAACTCTTACCCACTTGCCGCCCTTGTACATTTCTACTATGTAGCCCTGAGCAGAACTATTCTTAGTCCAGTTTACTCTGAGTGCGTCCTTAGCCTTACCGCCGATCTTAACACCCTTAACAATCGAAGGATTTGTCCTTGCGGTTACAGTAGCACTATAGTTACCGTAAAGTGCGGTCTTACCGCTCATCTTATAAGCTCTTACCCTGAACTTGTACACAGTCGAAGCCTTAAGTCCCGCTTTTCTGAAAGTGGTTGTGCTATTGTTTGTTATCTTTGCAACACGCACCCACTTGTTGCCCTGATACATCTCAACAATGTAACCGTCAGCAGATGCATTCTTAGTCCAGTTTATTCTCAGCGCGTCTGCCGCTCTGCCGGTAAGCTTAGCGCCCTTTATAACAGACGGATTTGTCCTTGCCGCAACAGTAGCGCTGTATGCGCCGTAAACCGCAGTCTTACCGCTCATTTTATACGCTCTTACTCTGAACTTGTAAGCAGTTCCTGCCTTAAGTCCTGCTTTTCTGAAAGTGGTTGTGCTGTTGTTTGTGATTTTTGCAACTCTTACCCACTTGTTGCCCTGATACATCTCAACGATATATCCGTCAGCAGAAGCATTCTTAGTCCAGTTTATCCTAAGCGCGTCTGCGGCTCTGCCGGTAAGCTTTGCACCTGTAATCTTTGCAAGCGTAGGCAACTTGTCAAGAAGCACATACTCAAAACCATTTTCTTTTGCATACCGCTCGCCCGCTGTGCCGCTGTAACAGAAGATTTTGAAGTTATCGATCTTTTTATACCCGTTATCAAAATAGTAACCGAAAGCATTACTGCCTATACTTGTCACACTGTTCAGTATCGTTATACTTTTAAGACTTGAGCAATTTTCGAAAGCCCAATTGCCTATACTCGTCACACTGTCCGGTATCGTTATACTTTCAAGGCTTGTGCAACCGCTGAAAGCGCTACTGCCTATACTCGTAACACTGTTCGGTATCGTTATGGTTTTAAGACTAGTACAACCATTAAAAGCACTATAGCCTATCTCTGTCACACTGTTCGGTATCGTTATACTTGTAAGGTTTGAGCAGTCTTCGAAAGCGCTATCACCTATACTCGTCACACTGTTTGGTATCGTTATACTTTTAAGGCTTGTGCAACCGCTGAAAGCATACCAATCTATACTTGTCACACCGTTCGGTATCGTTATGCTAGTAAGGCTTCTGCAACCCTCAAAAGCCATATAGCCTATCTCCGTCACACCGTTCGGTATTGCAATGCTTGTAAGGCTTGAACAACCGCTGAAAGCATATTCGCCTATACTCGTCACACCGTCCGGTATCGTTATGCCTATAAGGCTTGAGCAACCATAGAAAGAATAATCGCTTATACCTTTAGTGCCATTTTTGATTATCACATTTTCAACATCACTTTCACAATCGACTACCCATAAATCAGCATATTTAACAGGAGTTGTTTGACTATCAAGCAAAGCAGTTTCTTCAAAAGCCCTACTGCCTATCCGTGTCACGCTATCCGGTATCGTTATATTTGTAAGGCTTGAGCAACCGCTGAAAGCACCATCACCTATACTCGCCACACTCTCAGGTATCGTTATATTTGTAATATTTCTGCAATATACAAAAGCATAATTATCTATACTCATCACACCGTTCGGTATTGTTACGCTTTTAAGGCTTGTGCAACCATTGAAAGCTTGCTCAGCTATATTTGTCACACTGTCAGGTATAGTATAAATATCATCATTTTTATTGCAAGGATAGTATAACAACTCTGTTTTATCTTTATTAAACAGAACGCCGTTCATAGATGCATAATTTTTATTATCAACTGCTACATCTATTGCTATTAGGCTTCTACAAGCGCCGAAAGCACTCCAACCTATACTCGTCACACTTTCCGGTATCGATACGCTTGTAAGGTTTGTGCAACCATCGAAAGCCCACTTGTCTATACTCGTTACACTGTTCGGTATCGTTACGCTTTTAAGGCTTGTACATTCACGGAAAGCATAAATCCCTATATTCGTCACGCTGTTCGGTATAGTTATGCTTGTTAGGCTTGAGCACCAAGCAAAAGCGCCACCGCCTATACTCGTCACACTCTTCCCATCAATCGTCTTCGGGATATCAACCGTTTTTGCACTACCGTTATAACCTGTGATCTCCACCATACCGTCACCAAGCACGCCGTACTCAAAATCCCCATACGTTTCCGCTCCCGCGCAAACCGCGCAAAGCACAGCCATCGCCGCAAAGGTCACAAGCCCCAACAGCCACTTTTTAACTTTCATATTACTCTCTCCTTTTTGATGAAATTAGAATATAACACAAAAAGGCATACCCCACCCCTTGTGGACTATGCCTTAATTACCATATTGAATTTTACACAGAGATATTGTGCATTACTTACAGAGGCACTTTTATAGAGCCGTCCTCTACACAAATTGTCATTCGCTGTTTTGCACATATCTCCCACCCTTTATTTAATCGACCTTAACTTTATACTTTCGATAGCATTAGTATATCATTATTGCTATAAACTTGTCAAGCAGTTTTGGTTATTAAATGCTACTTCAAGTACATTTGTTTAGCTTCACACAAAAGCTACTACAGCACTCCACCATTTCTGCCATCACCGCCAACCCCGCACTATCCCTCGCCCCGCACTATCCAAAAATCCAAATTCGCGCCATCGGCGCAACCACAATTATTCATTATTCATTATTCATTATTCATCATTCATTACACCACTTCCCACAAAAAAACGGAGCAGACTCTCGCCCGCTCCGCTTAATCTTATTCTGTTTATTGTTATATCCGCTTACTGCACAAGATCTCCGTAAACAACGCCAAGACCGACAGTACTCATATAAACTCTGCCGTATGTGTTCATATCGCCCGCAACGAAATATCCGTTACCCGGACCGCCGAACTGGTGCTGATCATCATTTACTCTGCTCCATGTCTTGCCCTCGTCCTCAGACCAGTAAAGACCTATCGGATCGTCATTTGTAGGCTTGCCCCATACGAATATGGTGTAAGGATCGCTGTCCGTCTTGCCCTTGCCAAGACCTACCGCCAGACAAGCGGCTAAAGAATCCATTCTTGTGAATGTCTTACCATAGTCGGTTGATACCTGAAGTCCCATTGAAGGATAGTACACAACGCCTTCCTTGCCGGGTGCAACCACAGGTCTTGCCGCATTGAATACGGAAAGCGTCATATTCTGTGTGAACGTCTTTCCGCCGTCCTCGCTGTAGAAGAACGCACCGCCGCTTGCGGCATATACATAGTCGGGGTTTACGGGGTCGCAGATTATCTTCTTTGCGCCTACTCCGCCCTCGCTCTTTGTCCATGTCTTGCCGAGATCATCGGAGTAATAGATACTGCTGTCGTTGCCGGGTGCCCAAAAGAATCTCTTTCCGTCAGCCGAAACGCCTACATAACCGCCGTATGCGACCTTCTTGCTTTCAAGAGGCGAGTACTTCACATTGTTCCATGTCTTGCCCGCGTCAGTGGTGTACCAGAAGCCGGGCTTTTCCTCATCGCCGCCGCACTTTACCCATGTGTCGGTAGCCTTTGCCGCTACCGCAAGACCCGTCATAGAGCCTGCCACACTGCTGTGCACTATTCCGTACTCCTCGGCTGTGTCCTGGGCAAAACCGTCATAGTCGCCTATAACGCTTACCAGCTTGCCGCCGGGAATGCTGATTATATCATAAGGTACTGTTTCTTCAATGCCCTTTGCAAAGAAGCTGAACTCCGGGCTTTCCTCCCAGATGTTATCGCAGGTGAATATACCGTTACCGGATACCACCATTACCTTGTTCGTGTTGTTGGGGTCGATAGCCATAGAACTGCACCAGTGCATAGATGCAGTCGAGATCCACTCTACTCCGCCGTCACTCATCTTCATCTTTTCGTTGAGAAGCGTCCAGTTCTTGCCGCCGTCCGTAGTAACATAGAATTCATCACCGAACTGACCGTTTGGCTGAGGAACATATATGTTCTCCGTGCAGGCAACCATTCTGTCGGGATTTGCAGGATCGATAACTATATCGCCATATGACTTCTTTACAGGTGTGATATCCGTAAATGTGTCGTTCGACATATCAAGCAGTTTTATGCCGCCGCTCGTTCTGTTGTTGTTCCACGGACCTTCCGCACTCGCATAGGTAACAGCTATCTTGCCGTCACCGTTATACTTCATTCTCTGCACAAAAAGACCCTTGGGCGCATCTGCTACAGGACTCCATGTAGCACCGCCGTCTGTAGACTTATAAAGGTTATCCTCCTGAGTTCTGGAGATAGCCGCATATATCGTAGCGCAGGCGCTGTCGTCACCCGACTTCGGATCGATTATGATACTGCATATGCCGTTGCCGTTTGATGTAGATGTCTTTGTGCCCATATCAAGCGCCGTGAACGTCTTGCCGCCGTCCGTAGACTTTATTATACCGCCCGTTCTGCCGCCGACATAAACAATGTCGCTGTTCTTGGGGTCGACCGCGATACGCTCGCCGTTACCTCTGCCCATGCCGTTTCCGTGAGCCTTTATCATCTCCGTAAGGTCGGTACGGTTCCATGTCTTGCCATAATCATCGGAGTATAACAGACAGGTAAGTCCGTTGCTGAAATATTCCGTTCCCGCAAGCATATATACCTTATTCGGATCCTTCTCTCCGAATGCCAGACCGTCTATGCCGAGAAGACCCCTGTCTTCCTCGCTGATATCATACGACATTGCCTCCCACTTCTGAGTATCCTTGTTGTAACGATATGCACCGCCTACATCTGTACGGGCATAATATAAGCCCTCCTCGCTCGTTGCGAATACACCGCTTACAAATCCGCCGCCGCCCATAGCGACCTGACTGAATGTAAACTGCGCCTGCGGCGTTCCCGAATTGCCGCCCGATGTTGTATTATCGCTTGTCACACTGCTGTCACCACTGCCCGATGAGGTCACGTCACCGCTTGACGATGTTCCCGAATTATCGTTTCCGTTACAGCCTGCGGCACATATTGCCGTTGCGACTGCAAGTATGACCGCTGTTATTTTTCTGTACTTCATTCCTTTTTCCTTTCTTATTAAAGCAGGCTTGCTTAATTTTCATGTAAACCTTTACACAAGTATTATGCACCATTTAAGTTAATTTTGCAAGACTTGTTCTGCTATTTTGTGAATATGTGATAAATTTCGACCGTTCCAATTGTTCATAATCACGGAATGCAAAATAAGAAAAATTTGGGCGTGACTTTTTCTCACATTTGTAGTATAATCGCTGTGTAATCGAATACAAAGTCCTGCAATGTTACATTATAACGCAGGCAAAAGGAAAGAAACATGAAAAAACGTATGATCTTGCTCGCCCTATGTGCGGCACTTATCACCTCTGCGTGCGGTTGCAGTGCGGAAAACGGCTCTCAACCGTCATCGGATACCTCTTCCTCTTCATCGGCTATATCCGAAGCCTCAACAGTCGAAAGCGACTCTTCCTCCGACAAGGAAAACAGCAACGCTTCCTCCGGCAATGAGGATATCAGCTCTTCGTCCGAAAGCGATAACAGCTCTTCCTCTTCTGCGGATAAAACCGACCGTGCCGAAAGCACATCGGATATCTCCGCCGTTACATCTACCGCCGCCTCGGAAAACTCCCCCGGTACAACCACTTCATCGTCAAGTATAAACACCTCGACAAATTCTTCCTCAACAACTGCGACCAATGCAACAAAACCTTCAACTTCAACAACAAAACCTTCAACTTCAACAGCAAAGCCTTCAACCTCCGCAACGAAGCCCGTATCAACCACGGTACATACCACTTCTCATACCACTTCTTCCAATAATCAACAGACAAGTGACAACTCGCCGCAGTCTTTTTCCAAGACCTATGAAGCAGAAAACAGCTCTTTTTCAAACGATATATCCGTCATCACAAGCGCAGGCGCTTCCGGCGGAAAAACTGTCGGCAAGTTTGAGAATGACCGCTCCTACTGCCAGATAAGCATTGATGTCCCGTCAGACGGCATATATGATATAGTTATCCGCTCAATGGGCATCGGCTCTCCAAAGGAGAACGACCTGTACGTTGACGGTAAAAAGGTCGGTTCATTCAGCAGCACCGCCGACAAGCTCACCGATTACGCCGTCAGCGCCGTAAGCCTCACCGCAGGCAGTCACAGACTACGTGTAACCAAGTCATGGGGCTGGATAGAGCTTGATAAAATAACAGTAAAGACGGGTGCAAAAATAAGCAACAGCACCTATAACGTCACATCATCTCTTGTCAACAAGAACTCCACCGCAAACACGAAGAAGCTGTACAGTTTCCTTAAGGACAGCTATGGAAAGTATGTAATCACAGGTCAGCAGTGTGACGGCGGAATAAACGGCAACGAATTCAAAGCGATAAAAAATCTTACCGGCGACTACCCTGCCCTGCTCGGACTTGATATGATGGACTACACTCCGTCAAGAACGGCACTCGGCACATCTTCATCAGCCGTTGACAAAGCCATAGAGTTCCACAAAAAAGGCGGAATCGTCACATTCTGCTGGCACTGGAACGCTCCGACCGAATACCTTAACAGCACCGCTAACAGCTCGGACGGCTGGTGGGGCGGTTTCTACACCAAGAACAGCAAGTTCGATATAGCAAAAGTAATGAACGGTCAGGACGCAAAAGGAAAGAAACTGCTTGACCGTGACATCAAGGAAATAGCTAAGCAGTTAAAGCGTCTTGAAAAAGCAGGCGTACCGGTTATATGGCGACCCCTGCACGAAGCTTCCGGCGGTTGGTTCTGGTGGGGCGCACAAGGTCCCGACGCTTACAAAAAGCTGTGGAAATACCTTTATAAAGAGCTGACAAATACATACGGCTGTAACAATCTTATCTGGGTCTATAACGGTCAGAGTGCCGACTGGTATCCGGGTGACGAATATGTTGATATTGTAGGCGAGGACATCTATCCCGGAAATCACGTTTACGATCCTCAGGTAAGCCGTTTCAAACAGGCGATAAACTACGGCAGTAAAACAAAGATAACGGCTCTCACCGAAAACGGCTGTATCTTTGATATAGATTCCGCCGTGAGCATAAACGCACTGTGGTGCTGGTTCATGACATGGGGTGACGAGTTTACCGTTAACGGCAGTAATTACAGTGAAAAATACACCGAAAAATCGGTCGTAAAGAAAATGTACGCAAGCAAATATTCATTAACTCTCGGATCGCTTCCGAAAATCTATTGACATAAGCTGAAAACGCTCCGACAGGCGAACACCTGTCGGAGCGTTTTTGTTACCGTTTTTAGCTTACGATATTTTTGATATAATTATCATACCATAAGCGAGCATATCTTGTTGCTGTACTCAACGGGATCTTCTATAGGCATACCCTCAACAAGAAGTGCCTGATCGTACAGGATCTCGCTGTATGTTTTCAGCTTGTCCTTATCGGTTTCATACAGCTTTTTCAGTGTTTCATAGATAGGATGCTCGGCGTTTATCTCCAGTACCTTTTCAGCCTTTGCGTCATGCTCTGCGGGCATCTGACTGAGCACCTTCTCCATCTCGATAGAAAGCAGTCCGTCACTTGTCAGGCATACGGCGTGTGACTTCAGTATCTTTGACAGCCTTACGTCCTTTACCTTGCCGCCGAGTGATTCCTTCATGAAAGCAAACATATCCTTGCTTTCCTCAGCCTTAGCCTTCATTTCTTCCTTTTCTTCGGGAGTTTCAAGGTCAAGGTCGCCTGCGGATACGGACTTGAACTGCTTTTCGTTGTAGTCTACCATCATCTGCAATGCGAACTCGTCAACGCTGTCTATAAGGTAAAGTATCTCATAGCCCTTATCCTTTACAAGCTCTGTCTGAGGGAGCTTGTCTATCTTGTCGACCGTTTCGCCGCTGGCAAAGTAGATGTACTTCTGATCTTCCTTCATTCTTGAAACGTACTCTTCAAGCGTAACAAGCTTCTTTTCGTTTGAAGAATAGAACAGCAGCAGATCCTTAAGCAGTTCCTTGCCTGCGCCGAAGCCGTTATATACGCCGAACTTTATCTGAAGTCCGAACACCTTCCAGAACTTCTCATATCTCTCACGGTCGTTGCGGAGCATCTTTGTAAGCTCGTTCTTGATAGAACGCTCAAGGCTCTTTTCGATTATCTTGAGCTGTCTGTCATGCTGTAGCATCTCACGCGAGATATTGAGCGACAGGTCGGCAGAGTCTACAAGACCCTTTACAAAGCTGAAATAATCGGGGAGCAGATCGGCGCACTTATCCATTATCAGAACGCCGTTAGAATAAAGCTGTAAGCCCTTTTCATAGTCCTTTGAATAGTAATCGAAAGGAGCTTTTGAGGGGATATACATCAGAGCGTTATATGTTGCCGTACCCTCTGTCTTTGTGTGGATATGAGCGATAGGATCGTCATAGTCGAAGAACTTTTCCTTGTAGAACTGATTGTAATCCTCGTCCTTAAGCTCTGACTTGTTCTTGTTCCAGATAGGTATCATGCTGTTGAGAGTTTCTATCTCGGTATGAGTTTCATACTCATTCTCAGTGCCTTCCTTGAGGTGCTGATGGCTGACTTCCATTCTGATAGGATAACGGATATAGTCGGAATACTTCTTTACTATCATACGGAGCTTGTAGTCCTGAAGATACTCGTCATACTCCTCTTCTTCGGTGTTCTCCTTTATCTTAAGGGTTATCTTTGTGCCGACATCTTCCTTGTCGCACTCGGTAATTGAGTAACCGTCAACACCCTCCGAGAACCACTTGTATGCCTGATCACTGCCGTAAGCCTTTGACTCTACCGTGACCTCGGACGCTACCATAAATGCCGAGTAAAAGCCGACACCGAACTGACCGATAACGTTTATATCATCCTTTTCCGTATCGGTGTTGTCATTCTTGAATTTGAACGAACCGCTGTTTGCAATAACGCCGAGGTTGTTTTCAAGCTCATCCTTAGTCATACCGATACCGTTATCGGTAATTGTGATAAGACGGTTATCCTTGTCGACAGCAAGGTCGATACCGAGGTCTTTTCTCTCTATGCCGAGGTTTTCTGTAAGCGATTTGAAATACAGCTTATCAAGCGCATCGCTCGCATTGGAAATAAGCTCACGCAGGAATATCTCCTTGTGCGTGTAGATCGAATTGATCATCATATCAAGCAAACGCTTTGATTCCGCCTTAAATGCCTTCTTTGCCATAATAATCATATCCTTTCTATGATTCCGCCGATTACCGGCGGGAGTGATCGTAATTTGCTCTGCCTGCACACTGCAAGCAGGTTTATTTTGCTTTTTAGCACTCTATGTGCCTGAGTGCTAAAATATATTATAGCACTGATTTTACATTTGTCAAGGGGTAAATGTAATGTGGGTTGTATTTTTGTGGATAAAGGAAAGGGGCTGTGACACATTTCCTCAGCTTATCAAATTCCGTTAAAATCACAATGCAACATATTGTAAAAAAGTCAAAACAATAAATATATCGCCGACACCGCTGAAAACAATCTCCGCACCGACAAGGCGTTAATAATTTCGTGAGTGTATCGGTGCAACTGCACTGTCACCGACTATCCAAAAAGAACGCTACTATCCTGAGATATCTGTACTAAAA
>JABLTK010011742.1_pt1 | contig 29538 bp, 38 predicted proteins | sample 7160131 | NCBI WGS metagenome assembly JABLTK01 (sample SAMN14651221, study PRJNA627086) | human gut metagenome | isolation source: feces | host: Homo sapiens
AATTGCTTTTGGAATAAAATCATTATTTAAAAAACCAATTAAGCTATCGAATTGCTGGAAAGGGAAAGAGTTCGACAAATACTGCAGTATATGAAGCTGGAGCTATGGATATTTCCGATTTGGTGTCTGGAACTCCTGAGATCCTTACAGCAGCTAATTGTGTTGCCAAGGGAGTTCTTCAGAAACCCTCGGAGAACATGAAGGTTCATGATTGGATTGTGCTCGCAGAGAATGCTCAGAAGTATCTGGATTGTGATGATGTCGACGGAGTTGTCGTCACTCACGGAACTGATACTCTAGAGGAAAGCTGCTATTTCTGTCATCTTGTGTTGCACTCACAGAAACCAGTAGTATTCACTGGAGCCATGCGTCCAGCAACTGCTCTTAGCGCTGATGGTGGCTTGAATCTGCTTAATGCTGTTGTGGCTGCTGGTTCTCCTGCTACTCGTGGATTGGGTTCACTTGTTGTGATGAATGAGGAGCTATACTCTGCTCGTGATGTTACCAAGATTAACACCTTTAAGGTCAATTCCTTTGGCAGCGCTGATCTAGGTCCTTTGGGTTTCATCCAAGAACAGCAGATCTATCTCTACCATCTTCCATATCGTCGACACACAGAGAATTGTGAGTTCGATCTGAAGGTCTTTGAGAAGTATATCCCTAAGGTAGATATTCTCTATGTTTATCCGAACCTGGATCTGGATATTTTGAAATACTATCTTGATAAGAATGATGGACTTGTTATTGCTGCTTCAGGAAATGGAAGCATTAGTGATGATGTGATGCCAATCTTGGCTGAGAACAAGCACAAGTGTGTTATTGTGCGTGGATCCAGATGTTCTTCAGGAATTGTCACTCCTAATCCTAGTGCTGACAAAACGCTCAATCTCATCTCTTCTGGCAATTTATCACCTCAAAAGGCACGTGTACTTTTGATGATGGCTTTGACAGTAACAAAAGATGTGTCTGAGATTCAGGATCTTTTCAACCGCTATTAATATGTTTGTTGGAACGAAACATATGAATTCGATTTATGAGTTGCTGTCGTTTTTCCACGACGATGAGCTACATCAGATAAGAAGATGTTCCAGAAAAAGACTCCTGTTGTTGTAAAAAGAACTTGGTACTACAGATCAAATAGTTTCCAATGACTGACATTCAATGGAACGTAACGAAAGTTGATAATCTGTAGAATTGGCCAAACACAGTAATTCGCCTAACTGATGATACAAACCAACCGTGTACGCGTAGTGCAGGCCACAGACACAATTTCACTTTCTGGATTCCTGCTTCGGGTTGATTCTTCCAATTCTTCGAATCAAGAAAATAATGTAACAGTACTTCCAAACAAGACAAACTGAAGAACATAAGCCCATCAAATACAGGAACAAAGAAAAGCTACTCTTCAATTCTTCAGATCCTTATACTTGATCAAAGAGCATTTTTGCCAAGACCTTCTTCATACCTGTGAAGGTCACTTTGCGCTGAAGAAATCCGTACCAGTAGTGATTGATCCCACCATAGCACATACAAACAAACTAATATGGATTTCATCACCTCAAAGTTACACCCATACGGAATGTACGTTTCCAATCCACTTCAAAGTGATCATTCTCTACAGGTCATCTATATGACAGAAAGGAACTAGAAAAAAGCTTCTGAGCTACGATATCGCCTGCACCTCCAACAATGAATGAAGTTACTGTTTTCGTTAGAAGCGGATAAGACTACAGAACAATCGATTCGTCCACATCCTACAGCTAATGAACGAGAATAAAGAGAAATGAGTGACATTAATTCTGGCAATCACTTGGGACTGGTAACAAACACTTATAAATGTAATTCTTCTTCAGAGGCGCACTTTCAACAGATTTATAATCCACACGACGTACCCTATTAAGATTATTCGATTTGCTCTTCTTGCAGCAGCAAATCACAATAATAAGCACAATAACAACCAATACAACAACTCCAATGATGATGAAGATAAGCATCATGTTGATAGGAGCCTTTGTGGGCTTCTCAGTAGGAGAAGGAGTAGAGGTGGGAACCGGAGAGGTGGTAGGAACCGGGGAGGTGGTAGGAACTGGAGAAGTGGTGGGAACTGGAGAAGTGGTAGGAGGAACGGTAGGGGTAACCGTAGTAGGAGCAGGAGAGGTAGTAGGAGGAACGGTAGGAGTAACTGTCGTAGGGGCAGGAGAGGTAGTAGGAGGGACAGTAGGAGTGACTGTCGTAGGGGCAGGAGAAGAGGTGGGAGGAACGGTAGGAGGGAGTGTAGGAGAACTGGAACAACCATCATCGCTCACATAAGGAAGATACATAGGTTCCGTCTCAGCGTCAGCAATTGAGATACCCGTGCTGTTTCTCGACAAAATCAAAATAGTTGAGTTGCCAATAGACTGAGCAGTGTCACCAAACGGATCCTCACCCGATGCATCGGTACAGTTTACATCTAAAATACTGTAATACTGACCAACAACCAGAGGAGTAGTACAGGTCATGCTCTGAACAAAAAGCTCTGTAGCCTTAAAGTAGGCATTCGTAGCAGTGGCGTTGAACGACTTCTCAACATCGTTCACAGCAACTAACGAAAAGCTAGTGTTCAGAGACAGGACTTCCATTTCGCTGGTGCACGTTACATCAGCAAAAGACTCTACAGCCATATACAGAGCGGTTGGGTCAGTATTCATTGGTCCTTCGACTACAAAGCTCATTTCCATTCCCATAACAGCAGCATTAATACAACCACTTCCGTAGGATCCGCAGACTATCAATTAGAATCGTGTCAAACTATTACAATGGAGATCCTCATCACCAATAGCCGATCTCAAGTAATTAACTGGACTATAAACCATGTGCTTCAGACTCTCCGACAGAGTAGGTAAATGAATTAAAGAACAAGAAGCACAGGCCACCAACAAAGCAAAGACAACAAAACGAGAGTTCATCTGGTTTTAGTTTTCTTTTAATGGTTATGATACGGTTCGTCCATTACCGCGGAAATCGAAACAATTGTTTGATTGAAGTTACTTTCGTCTTCGCTATCATAGAAACCCCTACCTCAGACCTGAAATTGAGAATATGATTAAAATGAATGTGAGAAAACAATAAAGAAATCGCCCACCGAGGGGCTCGAACCCTCGACCACCAGGTTAAGAGCCTGGCGCTCTACCGACTGAGCTAGACGGGCTTGTTCATTTGTTAGAATTGTTTGATTTGAAAGAGATACTTTGACGCTTATTGAATGTCATTTCTTTTGATGGAATTATCAACTGTGTACTTGCTGATACAGTTACACTGATATTTAGATCCCAAAAGATACTTGCTCCTAAGAGAGCCGATCTAAGTGGAACTCATACCGTAGCTGCAACATTTAACCCGCGAAATGCGGAACATCCAGAGCGTCCTCACCTCCTCACTGTTGCAGAGAACGTTCTATGTTGGGAGCATATGCAACCGTATATTGCAGAGTTTAGTAAGTTACATCCCGAAGACAACATGTAGGAAAATGAGAGAATGGATTACTATTAGGTACGCTACATCTTATGATGGTCGAGTGTATTTTAAAGAGTGCATGGCAAAGTTCTTGACCGATACTGTGTTCAAGACAAAGGTGACTTCGGATAATGTAATCATTGTTGCTGGTTCGGGTGCTGTGATGGATATTATGAGTACTGCCTTGATGAATCCTGGTGAAGCTTTTATTTGTAGAATTCAGATTGATACTCTGAATTCTAGGTATCACTCCTTGTTACAATTCATTCAACAACAACTTCAGTATTCGTAATGGTGCTGTGATGTACAAGGCAGATACGACTCTCAACAAGTTATCCTATTCTATTTTCCTCATTTCTAGTTATGTTGTAACCGATGCAATCTTGGAAGAGGCCTATGCAGCAGCAGAGCGGGATCATCGCAAGGTGAAGATGCTTGTCTTTACCAATCCTAACAACCCAACAGGTACAGTTAGTTCAGTGGAGGAGATGCACATCATTCTCCAATTCTGCCGTCGTCACAATCTCCATCTTGTTTTTCTTCTTTCAATCATTCACAATTAGTTCTCAGATGAAATCTATGCTTTGTCCGTCAAGCCAGCTGAAGAACTGGTGAATGAAAGCGATTAGATTGATTTGTAGAGAGAAGACGAGAACAAGTTTGTGAGCTTCGCGAAGCTCATCGAGAATGATCCTAAGAAAGATGATGTCACTTGTGTAGGGGGTAGTGGTTAACATTACTGTTAGTTATGGGGTTTCAGTAAGGATATGGGCCTATCTGGTTTCCGTCTGAGTGTTCTGATGACTCACAATCAACAACTTCATACAGTCCTGAATGAGCTGATTCACTTCTGCGAGGTTCCAGCTAATACGCAGAGTTTTGCTACGAATGTTAACCAAGTTGTCTTGGGTGATGTGTAGATGCTCTCAAATCAAGCCTTTATGAATGAGCATATTTCTCTTTTGCAGCATCGTGTGTGGAATATGCGTCAGTTAGTTGAGGCTACACTGCATCGTCTTCATATTCCCATTGCTAAGGGATATGCTGGATTCTTCTCCTGGATGAATCTGAGAGAATACTTGAAGGAGGACTCATATGAAGGTGAGCAGGAACTCTATGAGTTCATTTATGAGCATGGCAACATCATTATTGCTCCTGTAGAAATGAGTGGAATAGGTCATGACATAGGGAACCAAATACAATAGCCATGAGTTTGGTTGGTATCGCTGGATCTTCACCTGTGAGGAAGAGGAGGATATGAAACTGGCTTTGAAGGGTTTGGAAAAAGCACTGAGAGAGAGAAAGTTGAAGCGTGATCATTCACAAATCTAATTCCTGTTTGTTCGATCCTTTATGGTTCTTACACCCATTCTTCGGTCCTTTGACAAGTTACTCTTTTCTAAGACCATCTCTGTTGTCGCAATTCGTGTTCCACGACAATTGTGTCATACTGTCCAGTACGTGTGTAGTTCTGAGTTATTTGATATAGTAGAACTCAGCTTTCGGATTATTTACTTCGAAATCCACATTACAAGAGTGTTCAACTGGATCCTTCATCAAATGAAAATCGTTTTGTATTACTGAAGGAAGATATTACGGACCCATCTTTATCCCAACTCCCAGACCACTTGAGGACATGGATTCAACAAAACTCCTCACTTTCGTCTCTGATGTATCCCATCTATTTTAGTTATGACGATTTCTCTGCAACTGAAGTACTTAAGGCGAAATGTACTTACAAGTAAGGTACTAAGGGCAATTCTTCCTTCAAATCTGGAGGTACCATCTTCCTATGAACAAGTGGGACATATTGTGCATCTAAATCTTGATGCATCGTTGCTTCCATTCAAATATGTCATTGGACAAGTGTATCTAGATAAAATACCTTCTTGTAAAACGGTTGTCAATAAAATCGGTCGTATACTCTCTCCTTGGCGGACCTTTGATATGGAGGTGATTGCCGGAGAAGACAACACTGTAGTTGAGGTAAAGGAGGGAAATTGCACCTTTTCGTTTGATTATCGTAAAGTATACTGGAATTCGCGGTTGCATCATGAACATCGTCGTCTCGTGAATTCCTTTTCCAATACTGATTGTGTTGTTGACATGTTCTGTGGAGTCGGTCCGTTTGCCATTCCAGCAGCAAAACGTGGTTGTCATGTTTATGCAAACGATTTGAATCCTTCTTGTATTGAGTCGCTGAAGAGGAATTGTATCACAAATCATGTTAACTCTAATTATTGTAATCATCATCAGGTTTCTGATCGCGTGATTCCATTTCAGTTGGATGCTCGTGACTTTATTTCTCAACTGACAAGCAAACAAATCCCAATTCACCAGATCATCATGAATCTTCCTGTTTCTGCCGAATCCTTCTGTGACGTCTTTGAATCGTGTTTTTCTGTAAGAGCTGACTGAAGTGATGACCGCTAGAAGTACCCCTATCGTCTGCCTCGGGTTCATTGTTACATGTTTAGTAAACAAGCAGACGCAATTCAGGACTGTATTCTTGTAGTTTCCGAGTTTCTTTTTCATTCACAGAGACTTGAGAAGGTGATACACTACCCTCTTCACTGTGAGGGAAGATTAATTCGGGAGGTCGCTCCAAGAAAGATGATGACGTTGATATCCTTTGATTTATAGTGTTTTAGAGTAACCATGTTTGATGCCAAGAAACATCATAGAACTACAAACTCTATTTCATCTTTTCCAGCTATCGTTATAAACACACTCTCAACGCATACCCATTCTTTAACAGTCTTAACACTCTTTTCATCTCCTGTGACGTCCTCTATTCCATATGGAGCAGCGATACGGACGTTATCATCAACGACAATAACACCGTTATCCCATTGACAAACAGTACTACACATCATCACCAAAATACATTCACTACAATTTACTCAAGTGGGCAAACACGTAGTTTCCATAAGGAGATAGTTTTGGAAGTTGACGAGACTGCATTTCCTTTTCGATTTCTTTCTATCCCAATCACCATCCAATCTCACAATCTACCTCCTTTCTTGCAATAGCTTGCAAGGAAACTGAAGGAAGAACGATGTCCTCCATTTTGCCCTTTTTGAGAACTTCCACACTCTTAATGTATTCTTGCTTCAGCATAACAATGTCATAATCCTCCGAATTCTCTATCTTCTTTCGTATTCGTAAAGGATAACGGTAATTCGTTAATACTACTCGAAGGATATTCAAGACAAGCAGAGAAGTGCCCCTATCATAGCAGTAGATCTCTCCAACGATTTGCTCGTCAAAAGTCGTTTCCACCTTGATAAGCTCCCCAATCTGGTTTGTTGAGATACTCATTTACAGACACTCTATATTTATCATTCAATAATATATATACACAAGGAAATGCCGATAAAGCGTGTAGAAGATGCGTATTATCGTCTGTATTGAATTCCCGCGGTTCTGGTTAACTTCAAATGGTCATTGCCAATACGTCAAGTGGTCTTTGAGATTTACAACAAACACCCAATATTAGTCGGATACTAATAGATTACTTATTTCCGAGTTTGTATCGTTATGTTTTCGATACAATTGCTTTCCCTTTCCTTTAGGCCTTGCACGCAAATACAACACGACAATGATTACCAGCAAAATACCTCCGATAATCGTATTACGAATATACGATCCCCAAGGAATAGGTTCATATAGATCTGGACCATTATTGGCAGTGATACTAATATAAGGATGTGTACTCTTGTACTTTTCTTTCAACATCCTGTCAAGATCGTTTATCAAGTACTTCATATGTCGTTGCACATAATCACCAATATCTTCTTCTAGAGTAAATCGAACACGAAATTCCATCGAACAAACGGCATCATCTGTTAGATCCCGTACAAACGTATAGGCAGTTTCATTGTTCTTCACTGTCAATTCTGTTGTGATAATTGTAGCAAAGTCACGCTTAATTGGATACTCCCATTCCGATAATGTGATGTTTGTAAGAGTGAAGGCAGTATCCACATAAGCAACTCCAGAAGAAGGATACTTTTGTAAGCAAGAGGATCGGTCATCTATCCAAACAGCACGATTCTCCTGGTCAATACAACGCATCTGTTTCACACCCACCTGACCCAGAGGACAGCTCTGATATGCAACTTCACTTGTGTGGAGAGCACTTAGACGGAACTGTTTTTTACATGTGAGGGAGTTCCGAATATAGAACCGTATTTCGTACATTCGGATGTGAGTACTCTCACTCGTTTCAAACACAATACGATAGGCTGGATATGGTGAAAGATTAGGGAAATAGAAAGAGTGGAATCCACTTCCCTTGAAGAATGTGAGTGTTGACAGAGTCGCTAATACGGTTGAAGTGGTGTTATCCCTTACTCCTTCAATTCGAAGAGATGTAGGGATTTCTTTGGTGTTTGTCATACAGTAGAATCGAATCTCATTTACTGCCACCTCACGACTCTTAGCAAAGGAAAAAGTAAGAGAAGAAGGCAGAATAGAAGACTCCCAATAAGTAATTGGATCACCATCAAATGCTTTCGAAGCAGGATGAGTTGGATCTGGAGGCACCCGATCATCGCTTGCTGTTCCTTGCTCAGAACGCATCAATGAATTTGCAAAGAGAGGTTGAACTTGCAAATCGAATATGACGGTAGTTTGAGAAGGATTACTCTTGGTTAACTTCACTGCAACAATTGAAGTTGCTTCAAAGAGAGACGCTTGGAGTGAGAGTCGTTTCCACTCTGCTTTCAATACTGTTGCCTTCCAGACAAGTACAGTGTTCACATACAATTCCACCGTACCCTCAACAAACATATTCACCAACACAATGCCAAATCGAATATCCTTACCCAACTCAACCAGTTTCCTAAAATACACATCCGCATCAAATGAACCCCAGTTCCCCACTGATCCAGTACTCCATGAAGAATCTCGATAACTAGCTTCGGTCCACTTTTCTGACATGAATCCATGATGATACTTGAAGGAAGATCCTTCTTCTACAGCATACCGAAGAATTAGACGCGTATGTCTCTCGTATTCACCATCATGCATCCAATACATTCCAATGATCTCATGCGAAGCATCATGAATCACTAATCCTGCATTCTCATACCATCCTGTCTCACTAGTCGTGTAAGTGTGAACCATGTATTCATCCTGAGGCAGACAGAGATTCACTCTCATCGAATTACCATTAAATTGATATTCAAATACCACTTCTCCCTTGCTATTGGTGATATTCATAGATTCCGATGTCTGACCTTGAACTCGACTCAGCTGAGCCAACAGAAGAGGACTGTCACAGAGATCTGCGTTGACTCGAAGAACAAATGAACCTTTTCCGAGACTGTTGGAACATTCTACAGTGTACTGATACGACCCACTTTCAGGAAATATGCCTTGAAGACTCGAACGGTCGTGGTTGAATGTGACAGTAGATGGAAGAGAAGGAGTAAATGTGAAATTCCCGTGAACTGTGTCAGCACTTATAAAGATAGAGGCCGTAGTACCTGACACTACAAGGACTGGATTTTCGGGTGTGTATGGAGTTGGTACAGTTTGTGGAATCATCTCGAATTGTCCTGTTTGTGTTACCTTCTTTGTCACTTGGAAGGATTTGATGATGAGTCCTGATTCATTCACTACTGTTACAATACACGCATCATATGTCGCTGCCATACAATTAAATACATAAGAATAAGTGTCATAAGGGATACAAATGGCATTGACAATACCTGTTGGCGAAAGATAGGCAGTATACATTTCCTCTTTTCCTTTCATCAGTTTGAACAGGCCCTGATCTCCAAGAGTCGTTTTGGGATACAAGAACTCACCATAAGGACAGGAGGTGACTGTAATGGGAAAAAGAATTGATACAGAGCCATTACTGTTTGTAGCTGTAATATTAAACGTGGTTTCTGGCAATAAGGACACAACTTGACCATTAATCACTCCTGTATTCCTATTCAATGTCAGTGAAGAGGGAAGAGGGGGGTCGATAGACCACTTCACATCAGATTCGGAGCAAGATAAGGTAATGCGTTGGATATAGGTATATCGAACAATCGAGAGACTCATGATTTCCTTTCCATCTGTATCTGTGACTACAATATTCGAGGGAGGAGAAGTTGCAGTCATACAAACAAAGAGGGTTAGAACTATATATCATCTTCTTGTAGAACAACAAACAGAGTACACAGAGAATTGACTGCATCATTGATTCTAAGAATCATTAAAATGCAACAATCACGGGAATCCATCATCTTGGAATTGGCTCATCATAACAAACAAAGGAACATTCTTAATCCTGCTTCTGCTTTTCTCCACTGAAGAGGAACACAAAAACATAGGCAACGAAAGCAAGCATCGTTATCATCGCTCTATCATTCATTTCTTGGAATAACACCTACGCAACATAATATGGATATGCAGCTAGAATGAATCGTGGGAATTCATTATGCTTGAAAGGACGAATTGACACTTGAGTATTTTCATTGATCAAAGAGACTCCTTGTCGCTGATAAAACAGTCGGAATTTGTAAATTCCATAAACATCTGGTACTTTGATAATCTACATCAAATTCATATCTCGTTCATACAGTAAAGTAGTCAACATCTTCCTGATCAGCTACAAATGTTAAGTTCTTTCGAACATATGGATCTAACATCACAAACTCAATTTGAAGGTCATCAGCCTACTTGTCATATATACCTCAAATATCAACATGATACTTCACCCACTCATTTCCATTCCACTCCTCTACCATTACAGAATAGTACAACTCATCCTTAATTCGATACACAATGTTTCTTCCAGCCACTTCTGGCTCACCATAACTATTGTTCATCCTATTTTCAGCTCTTACTGTGAAGTAGGAAGATTTGGCTTCTTCACATCCTGTACGATGATCTCATGTTCCTTCTCGATTGTATCGTCAGCACGATTGTACTTGAAGTGTTGGATGTTGCTCACACGAAGGTAACCCGAGAACTTAAAACTCCCTGATAATCAGTCACATACTCCTTCCTTACAGAGTGAAAGACTGTTTCCAAACACTTGATTATCATGGCTTTGCAGATAGAATTCATTACTGAACATGGCTAGTGAACCTGAGATTACAATCCGATTGTTGCTTCGTGTCTGAACAGCAGCCACTAATACCACTGACGATGCATGACGCTAAGAATAAGACAAAGGAGATGATGATACCTGAGCTACTCCTGAGGGTGAGAGAGCTGTGGTCGCAACATCACCTGCCAGAGCTCGAATGGCAAGGACATTGTTTTCATCTACTCGCATACCCATACCACGATAGAGAATTGAACCAGTGTAAGAAGCCAAATCACCCACCAAATGAACGTTCTATGAATGAACCACCACTCTAACCCTGACTTTGGGATAATTCGATGAAGCGAAGAGAGTAGGATCTGTTTTCGATGTGAAATAGTCTACAACTGTGCTTCCGTCTGCATCAATTTCAACACCACTGTAGCCTGCTAGATCTCGTACAAAATCCGAGGGAGTGTCAGCAAAAGCCAAGAAAATGCTTCCCTGGAAATCCAGGAAACTTCTAAACTCCTTCTTCTTCAATGAATCGTATTTCTTCGAAGACGAAAGCATAACAACGATATTGTCATAGTTATACTCGCCATACTTTGAGATCTCAAAAGAATCAGTCACACTCACATAGGTGAGATCACAACCATTGCCTATTAATTAGCCTCTCTCATAGCAACGATTACGGACGAGATTAGCGAAGAAAAGGGAGTGGCTGGTCTTATAGTCCATCTTCTCCAGGATCACCAAGGTTTTCTTTCCAGGAACAGCTTCGTTCAGAGAAAAAGCTATTGCAGCGAGAATCGCGATTAAAACCACCTTCATCTTATAGATAATGAGTTGTTCTCGTTGCTGTGAAACAAACATTAGATAATCAGTTACAACAGCACAGTGCCACACTCTTTGCAATGACCATCAGCTGTATAGTCACAAGATCCACCTATAGCTCATCTTACCTCCCCAAATCCACATGTAGGGCATACTGTTTTTCGCATTGAATTACGGATTCCATGACGATATCCCGTTTTCCGAAATTGAACCTCGATATCTTCATCGCCTAATTTGGTCTCTCTATACTTCGATAATGAATCCAATGCTCCTGTTGACTGTGATACATGATACAAGGAAGAGGTCGTTCGACTCCGTGGGAATGAACGCGAATCAAATCGAGTTGGAAGTAACGTACATCGCTCTTGATCACTATTCATTAATTAGTAATCATAGATCAATACAAATCTTTAGATAAGGAATGTCTATGCATCACATGATATCCACATTCTTACTCTCGGTATTGCATAACAACAATACCGCCAATAATACCAAGTAAGACTAACACAATTAAAACAATACAAATGCGCAATATAACATCAGACATGTGCATATCATCTTGGTTCGAATAAGGTTTTAAAGGAATATTTGGAGTAATCATTCTCTCTACGATTATGGAATCCAAATAATCCCACCATTATGATTTCGAGGATTTAGTGTTTCACATTGAACATAGGAGGGTATGCGTGTATGTCCTGTTTTCTTCGAAATGTGAGGAGAAGGAATCTCTATTGAAACGCTCTGCCCTTCTACGATGTTCCCCCGTGAATGGTGCTTGACCTGCTGGCTGATCAATATTGACCCTATTTTGATAATTCCAAATAATCAAGTACCATCTTCAGCCATAATATGACAATAACTGATGCCAGCAAAATTTGTCATCAGGTCAAACGAGAAGAGAGAGTCCTTCTCTGGACTAGAATCAACAGATATTAGATAGTATTCCAGTTGTGTTACTGATGAGTCTTCATCTTCAATGTATTCATCTTCTTCCATCGATTCATTTGGGGATTCCACAGATGTTTCTGTTCGTCCATCTTGCTCCTCCACATAATCCTCGATTTTGGCTCGTGATGCTGAATCCGATTCCATTTGCGGTTGTTCTGTAACCCTTTCTTTAGAAATTTGATTCTTTATATCTTTTACAATTTCTTCAGGTATTAGTTCATCTTCTTCATTGAACTCTGTCTGGCTTTCAGATATCTTGTTGGATTCGTGCACAACAGGTATCTGGACACGATGTCGACGTTTTGATAAACGTTCATTCATATCTAAATTTGATTTCACACCGAGTTCTGCATATCAACACCAATTCAGAGTTGTACCATCGTGGAAATGGTTACCTTTTCTATCAACTTCTTTCAGCAAACGACCTGGTATGGTTTGATTCACAGACTCGCCACGTAAGGAATGGGAGACTGGAAGGAGGGTTCCTATAGGAAAACTCATTTCTGAGAACTGTCTATCTACATATCACTAGCAAAAATCTACTCTCACGTGTTAACGATGAAAAATGCAACAACGACAACAAGTTGGGATTCCATCGTTGCCTAGAGACATCCCCTTGAATGTAATAACTCAGATAGTGTTTAGAGCATAGTAACACAGTGAAGACAACTAGTAATCAAAACGGCTCCTACACTCTACTACCTATAACAAAAAGCGTTTTATCAACTAGCGAGCGCATCTTTATATGATAGTAATTGCATATGACCTACTGTTATTAACAAATACCCACGGTTTTTTCCACGATTCTGTAGAATCGTCAATCTTGATGAGTTCATTCAGAAAGTTCACTCCTGGTTCATCGCTTCGTGGTGACACAAGGAAAACGATTCTTCCTGGAACCAAATCGTGGTTGTATGGCCAATCACTTCTTTCTACGGGTTGCAGTGATTTGGATAATGCCTGTGGAGCTGGAATATCTCTAGGATCGTTGATGGTTCTTTCAGAGGAAGTTGGAATCAGGCAAGCTAACACCATTCAAAAGTTGTTTATTTCGCAAGGCATTCATTCCAAGCAACGGGTTTTGATTTTATCATCGGAATCGAAATCACAAGTGATGAATTTGCTTTCTAAACTGCCCACCCTTCGGAAAGCACCAACTGTTTCTAAAGATTCACAACCAAAACTAACAGCTTGGAACTATTCCAAGTATGGTAAAAGTAGGTGAAAACTGGTTATCTGTAATAGTAGACCAAGCTGAAGTCATCCCTTTCTGTCAATCCCTGGATCTTAGTGAATATGAAACAGATTCTTCTCTACTGTCCTCTATTTCCTATTCTATTGTTTCAGAGACAGATGAGAAGGCACTTCTTACTCGAGTTCTTACCTTAATATCTTCTTTCTGTTCTCTATGCAAAGAACAAGGTTCTGTGGGTAGAATCGTTTTAAATCTTTCTGATATACTTGCTGATGATGTATATGTGACTCCTTTAGTTAAGAATAGACTCGCTTACAGATTGCCCTGTTTTCTCGTATCAAAATCCTTCTTCACAATTCAAACACAGTTGCAGTAGCTACGATCCACCCCGAAATTAATGGTAAAACACTTCTGAAGTATGGTGATTGTGTAATCGCATTACAACCGTGGCGAGGAATCACGCCTCCTGATGAGTTCCGTGAGACTTCTGGTCTCCTTCAGGTGATCCGACTGCCTTCTCATCTTTCTCTTTATACACATAACAAGTCCATATTCATCTATGGCATCAAGCGATCCATGCACTCATTACACCTGTCAGAACTGCGTATTCCTCCACTAGGATGTTCAGGGTATTCTGGTGTGGATGATCTTTTCTAAGTGCTTCTTGTTTGTTTATCAGATTCCTCTTTCTTAGATACAATGTTACTGAAAGGTATGTTGACAAAGGATGAGTCGAAGATTATCAACGTTGAAATCGATGAAAAGGCAACGGTTGCTGATCTTCGTAATAGTGTGGCTGTATGGGATGATTCTACTTTGTTGACTCTAGGACATGAACAAGTGTCATCGAAAGCGGGTCCAGTTGTTTAAAGGCGATACTGTTTTGGAGGATGCTATTTCTCTTCAATCCATTTCTCTTTTTGATGGAGAGTCGTTTTATTATGATGTAGACGTTATGAAGCAGCAGTATACTTTTGAATATAACAAACGACGAGTGAGAATTATTGCCAACGTTGATTCGATCATGAAGGATGTGAAGGATTTGGTTGTAATGGTAGGAAATGGGGTATGGTTCTTAGTATAGCGTTTTGCAAACCTTCGCAATGTTGATTTCCAATTCCGTTATGATGGAACGATTTTGAATTCGTCAACAATGTCACTGGAAGATTATAATCTCCCTCCCGCTGCTGTAATCCTAATTGAAGAAAAGAATCTCTCTCTCCCTGTGTGTCTCCCTACGGGGAATGATAAAGTATACAGCATTTCCAAATCCAAAACGGTGAGGGATCTAAAAGAGAGAATCGCTGTATTCTTGATGGACTTCTTTCATCTAGCTTTCACTTTTCGTCGCACCACAAAATTTATGTTTAATGAACAACGGGGAAACGCTTCCCGATGATGCATCTCTGGAGAGTTTTGAATCAGAAGAGTCGACATCGTTACTGTGTTCAATCCAAGTCTTTTTAAAACGCTCCAATAACATTTAGATTCCGATCGAGCTTCCATCAAATCAACAAACCACTGTCTTTTGGGATATTAGTTCTCAATTGAATGCAACTGTACAATTTCTTATTGACTCTCTTCGTCATGTTAATTTTATGCCGATGTATGAACATTAGAATCATGAAATCGATCTAAAAGCTACAGAAACCATTTCAATCCATAATCGCGGGGAATTCCTTCTTCCCACTACGCGTCTGTTAACCGTTTTGAAATCGAAAGACACCAAACTCTCTGCCGTGAAAGAAAATCCTTACTCGAATCTCCAAGTATTTATCCAACACAAGAAAGAGCGCAGATTGCTTCGATTAACATCGGATGTCTCGATTGCCGAATTAAAGGAGAAATGTCTCGTAGAAACATTCTATGTTATTAATCATAGTCATTATTTGGCTTAAATGCGTTGAAAACGATAATCTACTACAATGGATTTGAATTAGAAGATACCAAATCCTTTTCAGATTATCGAATCGAATCTTCCACTTTTCTATACATGATAACCGAAGAGGAAGCGAAAGTTGTGTAAGAATGGAATTCCATGTTCATGTTCAGGGATCCAGAGACATTATTTAGTCGCTTCAATACTCTTATCAATTCAGATTATTCACCACAGAATCGATCTGAATTGTGTTCCACCACGAAATGGATTTGTGATTGCTTAGCAAAGGAAAAACTTGCAATTGATATCTTTAATCCTCTTTATTCACCTATCTATCATTGGATTGCTGCTTGTAAGGATGTTTCGGTGATTCAAGAATTACTTCACCTTCTCGTTATTCTTCACGAAAGTCATTCTTATGCTATCTTATCACATCTAGAGACTGTTGTAACCATGAAACAGGGTGATTTCCCCAAGGTTCGAGATGGATTACAACTCATTTTCAGTGGTGTCACATTTATCGTTTCTCGTGGGGCATATCAATGTGTTTCATACGGAATTGATGTTCTCTACACTATCTTCCATCAGGGTACACACAGTGCTCGATTATCAGAAATAGACCCAAATTCTGTTATTTCTCTTCCATGGAGATCTACTCTCTTTTACCAACTGTATTCGATGTTATTTATCGTTGGAAACTGTGCTGCTGAGGTTTCCAATACACTCAAACAAATGATTGCCATCTTGGTACTGATGCAAAAATCAGACCAAACTCTGGAATTCAAGAATTCCCTCTCATCGGAACGACTCTTTCTCAACAAATATCCAGAGCTGAAGCGTGATTTCGAACCGATCGCAATGGGTGTTCTGACTACAGGTAGGGTTCGAGGGTATTTCTGACTTAGTGAGTGATTTTCTTTCTATTTCCTATCTTTTCTCACATTATTATGATTCTCCACAATTCGTCAAGATTTTGGTCGACCGAAACGCCGTTCTCGCCTTTGTTAAGGATCGTAATTCTGTTCAAAATATATGATTGATAGGTTCATCTCGTCTGAAATATGCTTCGAAATTAGTCGAACCAATTATTCGCTGTATTAATGTCTTTTTTGATCAGACTGAAATCGTGAGTTATTTTGTCACAATTCTTTGCATCATAGTAATCGATGCCAGTATGAACGCATACAAAATTTGATCCTTAGATGAAGAAGTGATCAATGTTATAAGTACTAAGGGATTACTGGACATCATTGTCAGTGTAGGAAGGCGTTTCACAGATGATTATGTGAGAGAATGCTTCCTAATCGTGTTGTCGAGTATTGTGCGTATGTGTTTTGCATTTCAGTGTCATTTAGATCCATCCACTTACACTCTTCTGCTGGAGAATGTTGATGTGATTCTCCTCTCACTTACCACTTGCAAACCGTTTGTACCACAGTCCACTTCCTATGCTTCACTTCCTTCCTCAACAGCTGTACTGAGGGTCTTCAATACTGTGTTAGGGATTGATGAGAAACCAAAAGAACCACGCTTACGGGTATTGGAACTCTGTTCAGTGTTAGCTGAGCATGGTACTGATTTGGAATGACTCATGAACATAGCCATTGGAACCATGCTACGATGTGGAGCCATCCAACAGATTGATCAGGCTGTTCAACATCTGATTAACATGACAGTTGATCAGACCATTGACGGAAATCGAGCTGATTTCTGTCGATATGTTAATCGATTCTATAATGCCATGATCTCGAGTGTTATGAAGAATGATCAGTACCTGAGGTTTGACGATGAGTTGGATCCTTCAGCCATTCAATTCCTTCTCTTTTTTGTCCGGAATGATGGTATTCCAGAAATCAAGGAGAGTATTGAGGATTACCGAAAATGGCTTGATTTCTTCCTAGCGATCACAGAGAAGATTTACACACCATCTGAAGACGAAGAGATAGATTGTAAGAATGGTGTGTTGATGTCATCTAGTATCACAACGTGCTTGTTATCTCTTCGAAACTGGGTTTGTTGAGATGTTAGCAAAGTGTTTGGAGAAAGCTCTCTTAGAAAACGAAAAAGAACAGATCGATCACATGTCATCAATCTTGGTCCGACTTATGGAGATTTGTTGTTTTAAGATGAATGAATGATAATTAGTTAAGGATCATATGGACCAATTAGCATCAGCAGTTCTGAATCATCTTCTTCCTTTGTTATCAAATCCTTCCATAAGTGCATATATGAATATGATGATGGATCTGATATCTCGAAGTATAACTAACAGTTTGTCAATAGTGAAGATGTTGACAACTAGATTCGTTCTACATTGATTTTATCGAGAATAATGGAATGGACTCTCTTTTTACCTTTGTTCAACAGTTAGAACAGAATGGACTTAAATTTGATGTTATTGTGATTCGTTTCATGGATGCCTTTAGTTTGGTTGAATCATCCCATTCTTTACTAAAGGCTATTAGTTTCGGTTATTCCACGATTGCTAATAGCATCTACTTTGAAAACAAGATTATTCAGATTTCCAGGCAAATTGTGGAACTTGAGGACTTTGAAATTGATCCAGAGAATATGGATGTAAATATAGCTGTTCAGTGTTTATCGGAACTCAAGAAGTCAACAACATTGGCAAGTGAAGATAAGATTATTATAGGTGAAGCATTGCAAAGAATTCGAGGAAGGAGCTGCTTTTGTGTTGTATTGTAACTTAAGTTGTTTCTTATAAAGACAATGTTGGCAGCTAAGGTTTGCCGCAGAGTTGCCAATCGTTCTCTTTTTCGACGGTCCTTCTGTCTTGCTGGGTTGCGAGTAGGAATTGTTGTGGATAGTGGACTGAATAGGTTGTTTCTTGCGCTTCTCCTTCCATTTTCTATAGCAATCTCCGTTCCTTTTCCACAGAGAATGAAGTTATTCTAAAGCAAATTGGAGAGAACTATCAGAAACTGACACAACGGGAACATATTTTGAAACGGCCGGATAGTTATAGTGAGAAATCGAGTTAAGGTCATGTAATCTCTAGTTGGGTCGATTACGACAACAACTCAGCATATGTGGGTTTACAATGATGCAAGTCAATCTATGGTTCATCGAGATGTGAAATATGTAAGAATGGAGAAGAATGATGACTTGCAGAATCCTGGTTTACTGAAGATCTTTGATGAAATCCTTGTAAATGCTGTAGATAACAAACAGCGCAGCCCTGAAATGACGACAATCAAAGTGACAGTCGATAAGGAAGCCGGGTTGATCACTGTGTATAATGATGGAAATGGAATTCCTGTTGTGATGCACCCTGAGTTCGACATGTATGTACCATCACTGATCTTTGGTCAACTCTTATCTGGAACAAATTTCGATGATACTACCAAGAAAGGTAAGTAAGCTATTGATTCCTGAATTTGAGTTACTGGAGGACGGAATGGGTATGGAGCAAAACTCACTAATATCTACAGTACTGAATTCCGTGTTGAGACAGTATCGAATGGAAAGCGATTTGTCCAAGTAATTGAAACGATGTGTACATGATGGAATAGACATTCCATAATCACATGGAAATCGAGGATAAACCACGTGTTACCAAAGCCTCAAAAAGCAAAGAGTATACAGAAATCCAATTTAAGCCTGATTTATCGTTATTTGGATATTCATCTCTTGATGATGACATGATCAGCATTATGCATCGTCGTGTGATCGATGTTGCTGGTATTATTAATGAAGGCGTACGTGTATACTGGAATGGAGAGAGAGTAAATGTGAAAGGATTTGAAGATTACGTTGAATTGTTCATTGTAGGAAGAAACAACGAGATATCATTATAGAAAACGATGGACAGTGAGGTTGAAGCGAAAGAAGGAGCTGATAATCGCATTCTGGGAGAATTGGTATTTTCGACAAATCCCCGTTGGCAATATGCTGTGGTCCCAACACGTACTGAAGGTATTTTCCCAGTTACTGTATTTAAATCAGATGACTATTCTGTAGATGAGTTTTGTAAATGGAATCTGTACCTCACGAGGTGGAAAACACCTGACATATCTCACGGATCAACTGGTTTCACACCTTCAACCACTCTTAGAAAAACGTTTGAAGCGACCTGTGAAACCATTGCTGATTCGCCAGCATCTGAGTGTATTCTGCAACTGTTTGATCGAGAATCCTACGTTTGACACGCAAACGAAAGATTTCCTGACTACTTCGGTCAAAGTCACATTGCCATGTTCTTCTTACGTGTAGGAATTCGGAAGCACACCACACCTTTCGGATTCATTCCTCCAGAAAATCATGAGATCAGGTCTCCCTGAGCTGGTTGCTGCTTCAATGAAGATCAAGGACGAAGAATCCTTACGAAAAGGCAGTGGTGTGAAGGCTTCTCGAATTCTCGGGATCCCAAAGCTGGATGATGCTAATAATGCAGGCACACGTCGCTCTAATGAAACGACATTGATTGTAACTGAAGGAGACTCAGCCAAAGCTCTGGCAGTAGGTGGACTAGGAACAGTGGGTCGTGATAATTATGGTGTGTTTCCCTTGAAGGTTGGAATGAAGCGAATGCCTCAGCATTAGGGGAAAGTATTGAATGTGAAAGATGTGAGTGAAAAAGCCAGTCTAGAAAATGAGGAAATCCAGAATTTGGTCCGAATTTTAGGTTTGAAATATGGTAAAGAATATGAGACAACGGATTCTCTTCGTTATGGGCACTTGTTAACGATGACTGATCAAGTGAGATAGAGTGTTGATTGTGAGATAGGACTATGATGGATCGCATATCAAAGGACTAATTCTCAATCTGTTCGCTACTTATTGGCCATCGCTTCTTCGATTAGGATATGTGTCTCAATTCATCACACCAATTGTCAGAGCTACACGAGGCTCTGAGAGTCATTCATTCTATACGTATACACAGTTCCATAATTGGATTCAGACACAGGATCAGAAACAATGGCATATCAAGTAAACTATTCCCGCGGGAATTCATGATAGATATTATAAGGGTTTGGGTACTTCAACAGCAAAGGAAGGCAAAGAGTATTTCAGTGAGTTGGATTCCCATGTGATTCCATTTCTACCCATGTCACAACCAGAAGAGGACTTGATTGATATGTGTTTTCGACGCAAGCGATGTGAGGAACGGAAAGAATGGATGAATGAATGGACTGAAGATCGAGTTGTCGATTATTGTGGGGTTTTGTGGAATTCCATAATTCGTAGCAAATTCATATCTTTCGATAACAGATTTTGTGAACAAGGAGTTGATTCAGTTTAGTCGTCAGGACTGCATTCGAAGCATTCCCTCAATTGTTGATGGATTGAAACCATCACAGAGAAAGGTGTTATATGGATGCTTACAACGGAAACTGGACAAGGAAATCAAAGTGATTCAGTTATCAGGGTAAAGGATGGGGCATGAATTGATATTATTAGGTATATTAGTGAGACTGTGTTATACCACCATGGAGAACAATCATTGAATCAAACGATTGTGAGTATGGCACAGGACTATGTTGGAAGCAATAACTTAAATCTGCTCCAACCAAATGGTCAGTTTGGTACACGATTACTAGGAGGCAAAGATAGTGCTTCTCCTCGGTATATTTACACTTGTTTAGCACCAATTACACACACCATCATGAAGAATGAAGATGAATCATTGTTGCAAGCGCAATATGAGGAGGGTATTCGGATTGAACCTGTTTGTTTCTTGCCTGTTGTACCAATGGTACTAATCAATGGAGCAACAGGAATTGGAACTGGTTGGAGTACCACCATACCAAATCATAATCCTATTGAAATTGTTGATCGAATGATCATGAAATTAAAAGGTGTGAAATGATTGGTTGATTGATTTCAAGGTGAAACTCCTTCAACTCCTTTACATCCTTGGTATAGAGGTTTCACTGGAACATTGAGTCAACAGGGTTCATCATATCAAATTCGAGGGCGTGCATTCTGGAAGAATGATCATACTGTTGTGATTAGTGAGTTGCCCATAGGCAAATGGACTCAAGACTATAAGAATTGGCTCTGTGAAATGATTCAGGAAGGGAAACTTGTATCTAGTTTCAAAGAGAATCATACAGACACAGAAGTTTCCTTTACTGTGAACGTGAAAGAAGAGGCTGGAAAGGAGTTAAGAAATGATCTTGAGAAAACAATGAAAGAATTCAAATTAGTATCCACAGTGAGGTAGAGAATTGAATGATGAATCATTTGAAGCACAACTAATTATTTCTTATTTAATTCTGAAGGACACATTCAGCACTATGAGAGTGCTGAAGCTATTTTGGATAGTTTCATTGAGTATCGATTACCATTCTATCAAAAACGACGTGAAGTATTATTAGAGCAGATGAATGACAAGTTAACCTTCTTGCAGAATAAGTCTCGATTTTTGGAATCGATTATTTCAGGTTCCCTGAACTTGCGCAATCGACCTCTTAAGGAGATTGAAGAAGAGATTGAACATAGTGGAATGATACGGCTTGCCCACTCTAAGAGTGATTCACCGAGTTACGATTACCTAATGTCTATTCCATTAAGTGGACTTACAAAAGAGAAATGTGATGAGTTGAAGAAAGAGATCAGTACTATAACTACCAGGATGACAGAGCTGAAGAACAAGACTTCAAAGGATCTGTGGATGGAAGATCTGATGGAGTTCCGAACGGAGTTCTTGAAGGTGATATTGGATGTTTAGTATGAAAGATAGGATGAAACAAAACGTTTGGCCAGTTTAGTGGTTCGGAAGCAGAGAGTGGATGATCAAAAGGTCTTTGGAATTGAAGATTATTTCAAGTCTCAAGTGGTTTAGAGTGTTTGTTACAAACAGAGAAAGTAAAGAAAGATTCAACTTGAAATAAACGCAGAGCTTCTTGATAAGAAGCAGGGATCGAACGGTTGACACTAATCTCACGCAATAGTTGCTTCCACTCATTGGTATTGTGATTTCGCACTTGTTCATTCTCTTTCTTTCGTTTCAAAAACATTTCTGTGAGATTGGTTGAATGCAACTTTCTCACCAAATCATCCCAGCTATCAAACTGAACAGTCGCTGGTGAATAAAAACTAGCAAACCGTAACCAATACAATCGAGCCAAATTCGAGGGATTTTCTGGATCATAGAGATGACGAGAATTAGGATGACGAGGAGGAGGAACGAAATAACGGCCACAATAAACTTCATCTGAATTGCGAGAATCAGTTAGAATGTGGAGAGAAAGGAGGAATTGAGGCGAAGGGACAAACAAAGGAACACACGAAGCAAAGATATCATTAAGATAATAAGAGAGTACTGCATATGGAAATACAATAATAGCCTTGAATTTGGGTAGATCTTCCCATTTCCATGACCGACCTAGTTTTGTGAGAACAGTTGTAAATGAGCAGGAATATCCATTTCGAATACAAGCATTGGTTAGATTCGTGAGAAATGGAACATCAACAGATTTGAATGGACCCACCAAAACCTCCTCAAATGATGGATTAAACGTGGTTGGGCTTGAATATGCGAATAAGGAGGATGATTGAATTACCGGAACTGTTCTTCCTGTGTAATAGTTGATGTATTCAGCATCATAAACACTGGCAGCTCTGACAATAACATTGGAAACATTAGAAAACATCCAATACATCAGGTTATGAACAGAACGAGGTGAACAGCGCTGAAGAAGAAAACGATGGGCTGGAACAAATACAACAGTTTTATTGAATGGAATGAAGAGTTGACACTGACCAGGATAAAACATACAAATCACAGCATCCACTTGACGAAAGAGAGGATGATGAGATGTATGATTGAAAATGTATTTAAGATCAGCTTCACTCTGTGCATTGATCGGAGTTCGACGGCTTACTATCAGTTTCTTAGGATAGACCAATTGGGGTGATTGTGAGGAATGGTTGAATCTTTTCAATATAGGGAATGGAGAATGATAGTAGGAGGGTAAGGGACCACTAATAGAAGACAGCATCAACGATTGGTTGAAATGGAGTAGACTGGAAGCCAGATCCACCTTTGTCCCTGTATGAATATCAGGCGAATAGAAAAACAAGGATTGAGTGATTGGAGTGGAATCCACTTCTTTGTCCATAGGAAGTGCATGAAACCATTCTTGACTTTCATAGTTCTGGAAATATCTACAAATTACCTCTTTAACTCAGAAACCACTTCGATTCTGGAGAAGATGCAGAAATCGTAGTAAATTTGTGTGTTGATACTCTATGAATGCTCGGATTCAAGAATAATGAGGATTGTCTCCAATCAACAAGAGCATCCAGAAGCATAAGTCCCAACAATCTAAATCACACCAAAGAATGAACAAAATACAAAAGGATCACATTCTGCATTCCAGTCACCCTCTTCCAGATTTGGAATGAACTTATTCTATGAATACAACTTTCCAACAAACATGAAAAATCCCTCACTCGCTATTGATTATGTGCCTTTGTCTTGAAACGTTTTGCCTTCTTTCTTTTCTTCCACTACATGATCATATACATCTTCCAAACCCAACTTTATGATGATTCATCTTCGTCTTTCTCTTCTTCATAACGCTTGAAAACTCCCTAAAAATAGAGTCACCCCATGATGGTAAAAGAGTCGATACACTACAAAGAAGAATAAAAACTCAAAAAAGAAACCTACGGACCAAGTAAGGTGGCAAGTGTCACAGGGGTACCGAAAGTCTGAATAGTGTTGACTCTGGGAATAATCGCTGTGTATAGACTCCTGTTCCACAACAGATTCATCGATTGCCTTGAAAAGAGAGTCCAGCATCTTGTGAACATGGCCATTGCAATTAAGAGAGTATTGTCTTGTTACGTCAACAATACTACACCAAAACGCAAAGTCTGAGAAAACAGCGAATTGACTAAAATTCGTCCGAAATATGGAGTCCATTGTTGGAACTCTATTTCATACACAATTGACTGGAAATGATTCTTTTGGTGACAATCCTTGTTGTTGTCCTATGTATTGGTAAGAATTGGGAACGGAATTGATGTCCCAGGAAGTGCAAGTGATTGTCCTCCTAATTCGCATCCATATACTCTTGAGATTGTATATACGGAGAATGCTCAGTCACAGACTATTGATATCTACCAAGTCCATAATCGGAGTACGGAGTACATTGCTTCCTATTCTGGATATGGAAAGGATTATCACATCGAGACAAACGAAATCTGTTTAATGGATCAAACATATGAAGTGATTTGTATGGCAACGTATGTTTATTTGTTGTTAGTCATGTAGATTGGCAGATTCATGGGCTGACAAGTCATTTTTTGTTATCAAGGCATTTGGCATCACTCCCGTGTTGCGAGGAACTGTAGACATGGGTCGAATGGCTGTTTATTATTTCCACCGTTTGAATTTGTCTATCTTGGTTATCTATAGCTTTTCCAGCCATCACTCCTTATGATTCGTGGCGATGGAAAGACTCTTCATCTCCATTTAATTGGTATACAACTGACTTTGATGATTCTGAATGGGATTTGGCTTCTCCAGGGTCGTTTATTCCCTTGCCACGAGATCGCTTCTACCGTCGTTCTGTTCCTCTTAGTCCATCTATGCTTACAAAGTTCCCTTCATTTGAGTTGTATGTGAAACATTTCAACTCCATTGAAGTATTCATCAATGGTCAGGATTTCGTTTCTCTTCCTTTTCTCTCAGGGGATCTTCATGAGACAGTGAAGCGCGGGAGTTTCCATGCTTATATTCAATCACCAACTCTTACTGTAGCAATTCATCTGATGGCAGATGATTTTCCCAGGAATGTAACAGCAGATCCTTTCTCAGCACATCTAATCTTTTTAACGTTTCGAACTCCTTCATCTGAACAAATCTCGATTAATTCGGATCATCGACGTGATTATCCCAATCATCCTGTTGAAGTGTTGTTTGATGAAAGTCGAAAGACATCATGGTGGTACAGTGGTGAACAAGCTTATGTTGAAGTGGTGTTTACATCGGTTGTGTGAGTAGAATTGAATTGATGTCAGAAATAGAGGCGAATTTGTCAATCAGTATATGTTAACTTCAAATGAAGATTCAAGTGAGTATGATCCTAAATCCTGGCAACTGTATGGGTCATTTGACAGGACTGATTACTTTCTCTTGGACTCGAGAAAGGAAGAATTATTTGATTATCGAATGCAACAGAGATATTTTCCTATCAACAATAGCCCACAAAGTTATAAATACTACGTATTACGTATTTGTAAGTATTCCCGCGGTTTTATTCATGTAGTGAATAATCGACAGAATAAGCGTATGACACGACTAAATCAATTCTCTCTTGTGTCTGATTTTGTAAATCTTAAGACTTCACTTGAATATGACTCATCTTATTCGTTCTATTACCAATTCGATCGATTGTTCATTACTCCTCTCTCCTCAGGTTATTCTCATTTTTCTCTCATCAATACTGTATTACCTCCTGGAATTCAATTTGATCAAGGATCTGGTACTTTTTATGGTGATATGCAGCATATTCACAGTCCGTGGCATGTTACAGTAGTAGGTGAAGATATGTTGGACCATACTCGATCTCAAGCATCATTCTCTGTATATGCACTGGGTATCAGTAAGTGAATTGGATCATACTTAGATTGTTCCGATGGTTCAATTGTTGTCGGAATTAGGAAGTATAATTCACTCATAAGTCATATTGAGTGTTGGACCCTAGAGTCAGATAATCAAACCATATCAGATTGTGGCTATGATGGACTGATTGAAGGTTCAGAATTACTTCAGTACTTCTGTATACCCAATGCTCCCTTCAAGATCACCTCGTTTATTGATGAAGCACTTCTGAATCAGTATCGACTTCAACACATCTCGCAGGGATATGTGTCTGTTCTTATTCCAACACCTCTTCAGTATTCATCTATTCCTATTACTACTATCGCAACACTCTCTATCACAGAATCATCGAAGGCATGTATAGTGAGTCCTATGTTTATCATCAATTCGACTACTGTTTGGCGATATAACTCTGGTCATGAATGTGATGACCGATGGAATCAAATTAACTTCGATGACTCACATTGGCATACTTGGCCTTCAAATGATCCACGTCGAGGACCTCTCTGCTTTCGGACATGGATTCATCTCAACACTACAGACAATTTCACAAGTGTGGAGTTTCGGTTACTTAGTTCATCACGAGTAATTGTCTGTCTTAATGAAGACTGTCCTATTGACGAACAATTAAATAAGAAGAAATGGGGTCTCTACACAGTCACACCAGAGTTCCTTCGTGAAGGTGACAATCTAGTCTCTTTTTTGGTTATTCCACAAAACCATCATTATTCTTCAGATGATTATCCTCCTGCTTATATGAGAGTACGTCTAATCACGGAGAGTGAAGAGTGTTCTCGTCCAATCTCTGGGAAAGCAACAGGCACGAGTGTATCAGGTTTCTCTGTATCGAATCTCTTCGACCCTATAATGGAGAAACTCTGGAAAAGCGATTTTATGGAAGGAAAAGCGTCAGCAACCTTTACATTCAGTGCTCAGCAAGCTCACATGTTCAATCACTATTGTTTAACAAATGCGAATAGTCAAGAGATGGACCCTCATTCATGGAAGGTGTTCTTCTTTATGAGACGAGGCTCAATGACATGGGTTGAAGTCGATCGACAAGAACGAATCACATGGCAAGGTCGCTATCAGGAGCAATGTTTTCTAATGGCTTCACCTCATCAATTAGCATTTGCCGTTATGATAAAAATCTCACCAGCTCCTAAACAGACACATATTCAATTAACACATTGGAAGTTTCATTATGTGAAACGTGGAAACATGGAAACTACGGACTTGAGGTATCCTTCTACAAATATTCGAGCATTCACAGAGATGCCTATTCAGATGCAATGTCCCGAAAAACCGTACTTTTACGGTTTTAACATTTCGAAACCATTACCGCGGGGATTAGAACTTAATCAGGGAACAGGTTGTATTTCAGGCAAGATTGAAGAGCCATTCCAACCAGGATCCTACTCGATTATAGCTCAGAATCTCCGTCATATACCCTGCGTAGTGGTACTGAATTTGGAGTATGTCACATGTACATTCCCCAATTCACCTATTTCTCTGGTATTTGAACAGAAATTGGATGAAGAGCATCCACTAACATTGGAAGTTGCGTTATTTTCCTCATCTTGGGTTCCTGTGAGAATAGGAACATTGAATGTGGATTCCGAATCTCCTTCTGTTTTTGGTCATTGTTTGGAGCCAGACATGTATTATCTCACTTTTGCTGATTTCTCTAATCAGGGTAATTTGGATGTTTTGTGGTCATTGTCCCAAAATGGGTACTTACTTCGCAATTCCCGATTTAACCCCGGTTACACTCATATCTGGCAGAGTGTGGTTATCAGCGACAGCTTTGATAATGAAAACACAGAATGGTATTATCACGTTGATTCCAGTGAAGTCGAAACTGATTGGTTCAAAGCTATAAATCCTCCAATAGAAACATGGGAATCAGCAATTCCAGATAAGATTCCTTCTGTGACTGGAATCGCTCAATACTTCAAAACAGTGCTGTATCTGTCAGATTTAGGGAAATTTGTGTCATTGCAATTTTCGTTCCAAATTTTGGCAGGAATAGTATTCTATATTAATGGTAATGAGTATCATCGATTCAATCTCCCTGATTCCAAAGTGACTTCACACACATCAGCAACTGATGCATTCGATCAGCCTATAGTGTATACAATTTCTGTTCCTATTCAATACTCTCTGTTGATTGAGGGAAGGAATATTATTGCTGTTGAAACACATTTGACAGATATACCAGTAACGGGAATTCAATCGACATTCCAAGTGAGACTAACATTCTTAGCAAATCATGATACTGTGATGCAGAATGTGATGGCTGTAGACGGAACTCCGTCCAACACAGAATTGAATGATGTTAAGAGGAACTCGACATCAGTAAATGCAATCGTTGATCACAATTATTATTCTCAGTATTTCAAAGAATCCAATTGTAAGGACCAAGTCATTCTTCTATTTACGGATTTGGGACAGCCCGAATTCGTCACCCAATTGCGATTCTATTTTGGAGAAGAGCGTGGTTTGTATCCCCATAACCTCCAATTGTATGGAAGAATGCTCTATTCTCTCACTGAAATTGAAATGGCAAAAAACGGAACGAATTTAGATGATCGCAAATGGATTCAATTGATGAATGCAGACATTACAATGGGTGGTAGTTATGGTCTTGGAACCAAAAAAGAGATCAATTTCTACAATGAGATAATTCTGAACGAATTTCGGATTGTCATGAATGATTGCGAATTTGGTCGTGGTTTTGAAATCGGTGAATTCGAATTCTCTTCTTCACGAAATGAAGGTTTTTGTAACATTCATAACATTACAAGAGTGATGTCGATTCTCCCTTCAGAGTTTATTGAATTTGTTCCAACACGAACATGGTACAAGAAACAGTGTCCTGACTTGTATGAAGGTACCATTGACGTGTATTGTCTGAATGGGAATTGGACTAACAAACGAGACAATTGTAAACCACTACCACCGGTGTTCTGTCGATATGGTGTTACAGTCCTGTATATTGGAATACACAAAGAAGTCTCAATTTTTCCGAAAGTGAAAGGAGCGGAAATGGTTTTCATATCTGAGAATATTCCTGAAGGCTTATCATTGAATCCAGAAACAGGAGAGATTTCTGGGATGATACGTCATGTGATTCCTTTGACAGAGATTCATGTGAAGTGTGTGAATTTAGGAGGTGAAGTTGAGACTGTGTTAGCAGTCATGACGGTGAATAATCATGAGGTAGCTCTGATTGTCACAGCAGGTATAATGGTAGTGTTATTTGTATTGACGTTGATGGGAATTGTGCGACTATTAAATAGAAAGACTATGAGGATAGTTGATGAGAGTAACCAGAATGGTAAATTGCATGTTGATGGTCTTTCTGATGAAATGCGTTCTCTTTTATTGTAATCTAATTGAGAACTGTTTCTTAAAACAAACAATCATGAATAATGGATATTCTCTCACATGTACTCCACATAAGATACAGGCATCCAACCTTTCTATTTCTTACCTCAGACATCCAATCATTACTCGACTTCCCACTTCTCCTAATAACCATTCACCTTCTTCTCGAGATACCATAACCAATT
>JABLTK010007085.1_pt1 | contig 29469 bp, 15 predicted proteins | sample 7160131 | NCBI WGS metagenome assembly JABLTK01 (sample SAMN14651221, study PRJNA627086) | human gut metagenome | isolation source: feces | host: Homo sapiens
TGTACTTTGACATTTTCTTTCCCTCTTTCTGATTTATTATATCAGATTTTTGGGTGTTTGTCGACTCTATTTATATTATACCACTCCAAAAAGCAACATCCCATCAGGCTCAATTTTTGATTTATAAAATGTCTATACTTTTAAGCCAGTTTTTGCATGACTCTCGCCATTCGCCTACTCTGGGTTTTCCAAATCCATTTGCGAATCCGTGTCCGGATTCAGGATATAAATGCAGTTCACATTTTATACCATGTGCCTTTAATGCATATGCATAAGCCACGGAATTTTCCGACGCTACCGCTGAATCGTTCATTGCGTGGAAAATGAATGTCTGAGGAGTATTTTCGGTCACGTTGTTTTCATTTGAATATTTCTCTGTTAATGCTTTTTCTGGTGTTTCCGTACCGAAGAAATTGGTTCTGGAATCTATATGTGTCAGCTCATCGGTCATGGATATTACAGGGTATCCCAAAATCGTAAAATCAGGTCTTGTTTTTTCATCCGCCGCGCCTGTGGTTGAAACATATGCTGCAAGATGACCGCCCGCAGAGCAGCCCATAACACCGATTTTTTCGGAATTTATCTTAAATTCCTCTGCACGTTCTTTGACAAGCTCCATTGCCTTTAAGGCATCTGATGTTATTGCTTCATATGTATACGGAGTAACTCTGTAATTTACCAAAACCGCGGTTATTCCTAAGCTATTTAAGAATTCCGGTATCTGCGCCGATTCAATTGCTGACATTCGCATATATGCACCGCCCGGAAAGAAAACCACAGCAGGCGCATTATCCTCAACCGAGTATATTTCTATTCCGGGTGTCTGACCGTAATTAGCCGCATAAGGCATTTCACCGTCTGCATACAGCTGTTCTGATTTTTTTATAATCTTTTTTGCCTTGCCGTTAACAACTGTATATCCAAGCTTGCGTATAAATTTGTTATGCTCGTAAACTGCCGCATCCTTTTCGTTATATGTAACCTTATACATATTAAGTCCTGCAAGTATCAGCTGCGCCGCCTCCTCACGGGTTATTGTGCTGTCTTCCATACCGTCAGCTTTAATGAGTCCGCACTCGGCTGCCTTTTTCAGATACCCTGCGGGATATTCGCCGTCCGCTTTATAGCCGATTGCATTTATAAGCATTTTAACCGCCTGATTATATGTGACATTTGTCTTGGGATTAAAAATCCCGTCAGCCGTACCATTCACTATCCCTGCATTCAGTGCATAAACCGCATAACGATCATTTGTGTCGGAAAAGGTATTTTCGGTGTCTGCCGATAAATCTACGTCGGAAAAAAATCCTTTTATTAGCGATGTTACAAACTCCAGTCTGCTGATGCCATTCCCTGTATTTTCCGAAGTTTCGGTAAAAACTCCGATATCAGAAAGTATTTCCGAAGAAGAATCAGCAAAAACGTTTATTGAGAATGTGACAAGTATTAAACATACCATTGAAAATATTTTTTTGAACATGTTTTTTATCCTTTCTTTTTAAGTTTTATATTAACTATAAGCATTTTGATTTAAGGTGTTTCGTTTCAGGCTTTTGCAGCTGCAGCAACAGAATAGCTGAAATGATTAAGACTATACCGATAAGCTGTAAAACGCTGATTTTTTCCTTCACCGCAAATATGCTGATGACTGTTGCAGAAATCGGCTCCATACTGCTCATAATGGATGCTTTTGAGGCAGGCGTGTGCTTCAGCCCTGATGTATACAGAAAAAACGGAAGCACTGTACCGATTATAGCTGTTAAGAGAATATATTTTACAGAAGGCAGATTCTCGGCAATCATACGAAAGGTTTGAGGAATATCTGCAATAAATAATGAACCGACAGCCGCAAATGTAAAGTTATATGCTACAATTGTCATCCGGTTATATTTATTTAATGCAGTCTTTCCGACAATGCTATATAAGGAGTACGCAATTCCAGAGCAAAGTCCCCAAACTATTCCTAAGGGGTCAAAAGCATTTTTACCGCTGCCGATAAGTCCGCACACAAGCACACAGCCTGTAAAAACAAGGACTATGCTGACTGTTTTTCCGACAGTTATCCGCTCTTTGAAAAATATAACCGAAAATACAAGCACCCATATGGGAGCGGTGTACATCAGTATGTCCGAAACCGCAATCGATGTTGCCGCCATACTCATAAAATAAAAAGCTGTCATTGCAAGCAGGCTGAAAATCCCCGTAAATGCAAATATCCATATATCTTTAAGTGCGATTTTCAGTTTTTTTCTGTCGGTTATAATTACTGCCGCAAAAGTAACGGCAGCCGAAAATATCCACCTTAATGCGGAAATCTGAAGAGGGGTAAATCCGTACTGACGCAATTCTTTTACGAAAACACCCAATACACCCCACATTATGCCGGCAAGTAAAATAATAATATCCGATTTTTTAACCATGCAATTTTTTCCCTTTCACGTATACCTGTTTTAAATTATATTCCTTATCAAGCACAAGAAAATCCGCCGATTTTCCGCGTGTTATGCTGCCGTATTTATTGTCAATACGCGCCGCCTTTGCAGGATTTATCGTAGCGCATTTAACAGCCTTGTTAAGAGGAATACCGAAGCTTACAAGATTTTTAACGCATTTCAGCAGAGGTGTTGTTCCTCCGGCGATTGTACCGTCCTCAAGCGTGGCTTTACCGTCCTTTACAAAAATTTCAAGACCGCTTTCCGAATAAACTCCATCTTTTGCTCCGGCAGCGGCAAGGGAATCCGTGATAAGTGCAAGTCTGTCCGCACCGCACAGCTTGTATGCAATCTTAACCATTTCGGGGTGGACATGATAACCGTCGCATATAAGCTCCATAAAGACATCGCTGTTAAATGCCGCACCGAGCATATTCGGGCTTCTGTGATGAAGCGGACGCATTGCATTAAAGGTATGCGTAATATTTGAGGCACCGTGTTCTATGGCACGTTTTCCTGTTTCAAAATCAGCGTCGGTATGCGCCAGCGATATGGCAAAATGCTCCTTGTATTTGTCTATAAACTCAATCGCACCGTTTGTTTCGGGGGCGAGACTTACTATTTTCAGTAAATCTCCGGCTATATCAAGCACTTCCGTGATTTCTTCATCATTCGGTTCTCTGATGCTGTTTAAATTCATTGCGCCGCAGTACTTTTTGCTTATGTATGGCCCCTCCATATGTATTCCTGCGATATGTGCGCCGTCAAAGCATTTTTCATGTGCCTGCACAGCGCGCTTTACGGCACGGATAAGTGTGTCATGGCCGATAGAAGAAAATGTTGCAAGAAATGTGGTCGTTCCTGTCGATGCCTGATATTCAGCTATTTTTTCAAGAGCTGCCGCGTTATCGTCCTCACAGTCATAACCCACACTGCCATGCATATGAATGTCAATCAATCCCGGAATAATGTAATCACCGTCAACATCAATTCCATCCCCCATAAAATCTCCGGTTTCTGCAAATACTCCGTTCTCAATTCTTAAATCTTCTTTTTTAAATTCAAAATCATCATTCAATACATACGCATTTTTTAATAACATATTCTTCTCCTCCTTCATTGCACAAAATCTTTTATTCTTGCTGCACCGATTACTCCGGCATCATTTTTAAGCTTTGAAAAATATATCGGCACGGCGAAATCATATTTTTCCGTAAGTTCGTTAAGCGGCTTTAAAAGCCTGTCCCCTGCATTTGTTATACCTCCGGATATAACTATCATTTCCGGATCAAATACCTGAATCAGATTATTTATTCCTGCTGACAGATATTTGAGATATTCGTCAAACACGCTTTGCGCCGTTTTACAGCCGGCATCAAGCACATCAAAGAACATCTTGCCGTCAAGCTTTTTATTTTCGGAATATACTCTGTACAAAATGCTGTCCGCATTTTGCCTTGCCGCCTCCTCTGCCGCCTTAATAAGCGCACTTACGGAGGCGTAATCCTCCCAGCAGCCGCATATACCGCATTCATGTTCCGCTCCGTCATATTTTATACTCATCTGACCGAATTCACCGGCATTTCCTCTGCCGCAAAACAGCTTTTTACCAACAATTATTCCGCCGCCGATTCCCGTTCCGAGAGTTATCATGATGAAGCTTTCGGCATCTTTTCCCATGCCTGCCGCACACTCGCCTACGGCGGCACAGTTTGCATCGTTAAGCACATATATAGGTACGTCAAAACGTTTTTTCAGAATTTCCTCAATCGGTACATTTTTCAGCGGAAGATTTGTCGTATCGGCATATCCGTTCTTTATGCTGCCCGGTATACCGAAGCCTATTCCGGCAACAGGATATTTTTCCGATATTTCCTTGCATTTTTCGGAAATATTGTCAATAAGAGCGTCCTTTGAATCGGTACACGCGGCAATTTTTTCCCGATAGATAATTTCATTATCCGAATTAACAACACCGAATTTTATATCAGTACCGCCTATATCCACACCGAGCATATCCTCTGAAAAAGCGTCCTTATCACATATTATTGTTACATCGGGATGTACTTTCAGCATTGATGCCGGAAGTTCAGTGGTAATTTCTCCGTTCAAAAGCTTATTTATTATGTTATGCTTTGATTTTCCGCTTGCAAGCAAAAGAATTTTTTTTGCTTTTAAAATCGTACCTATTCCCATTGTCAGTGCGTGCTTGGGTACATCGCTTTCATTTTCAAAAAAGCGTGAATTTGCTTCAATGGTATTTTCGGTAAGCTTTGTGAGATGTGTATAAGTATAGAGATTATTGTCCGGCTCATTAAAGCCTATATGACCGTTCCTGCCTATTCCGAGCAGCTGTAAATCTATCCCTCCGGCTTCTGCAATTTTTTCTTCATACTCCCTGCATTCCTTTTGCGGGTCGGCTGCCGCCCCATCGGGAATATGTGTTTTTTTCATATCAATATTTACATGAGAAAACAAATGCTTATTCATAAAATAATGATAGCTCTGTTCGTTTTCACATGAGAGCGGATAGTATTCGTCCAGATTAAAGGTTGTAACTTTTTTAAAATCCGCTTTTCCGTCACGATTCATGTCAGAAAGATACTTATATACTCCCTCAGCGGTTGAACCTGTTGCCAGTCCCAATACACTTTCGGGATTTTCGTTTATTTGCGCTGCAATTAATTCTGCCGCTCTTTTTGACATTTCATCATAATTTTCACATACAATCAAATACATTTATTTCAGTCCCTTCGCATTAAGAAAGAGCGCGGCACCAAAGCCGGCACAGCGCTCTTTTTTTCATCAGATAAAGCTATTCTTTATCATACGGTAAATCATTATTGCCGCTTCTGCTCTTGAAGCTGGCTCTAAGGGTGCAAACTCACTGTCTGATTTTCCGCTTATAATTCTGTATTCCTTTAAGGTATATACTGCGTCCTTGGCATAATCGGAAATTTTATCATCATCCCCGAACGGAGTATACTTTTTCTCGGGCAGGAATTTTGCCGCACGATAAAGCATTACAGCTAAATCCTGGCGGGTTACATTCCGGCCGATACCGAATTCTGTATCGCTTACTCCGTTTATTATACCGTTCTTAACTGCCGACGCAATGTATTTTTCATACCATGCTCCCGATAAAACATCAGAAAAGGCAGTTGTTCCGGATTCGTCCGCAAGCTTTAACGCCAGCGAAAGCAGCTTTACAAATTCCTCACGGGTTATTTCGCGTCCCGGCTCAAAATCACCGTTTTCATTTCCGCTTATGATATTGTTTTTTGCAAGATATTCCACTGCATCATACGCCCAATATGATGAATCTACATCATTAAAGGTTTGCGTATTTTGTATCGGAGTATCTTTAACGGTAGGAATTATTGCCGGAATACCTCCGCCGACATTCCCCTTGGTATTTGTTTTTGAAGAACCGCTGCCGCTGTTTCCGCCTCCGCCGCCTCCGGAATTATTTGCGGCCTTAAGCACCGTAACGCTTACTTTATCCGATGCGGAGGCTTCATTTTTAATTGCCGTTATTGTTATTTCGGAGGTATTATCATAGCTGCCGCGTGAAATAGTTCCGGCATTTGTTATTGCGGTAGGATTCGAGCTCTTATAGCTTAATACAGAGCCGTATTTTCCTTTAACCGGAAATACGATATTTTCCTTTAACGCGCTTAACAGATAATTGGATTTGAGGTATTCTATCGCATACTGTACATCGCGCTGTGCCGATTCTTCGTCTGTCAATTCTTCTTTTCCGTTTCCGCCTACGGTAATGATATATACTTTTTTATAAACCGTTGAACCGTCATCAAAGCTTACCGTCCACTCAACTGTTTGATCCTCGTCCTTACGCTTTATTACACCGCTGTCGGAAAGTATATTTTTATTACTGCTCTGTGATGTAATCGTTATTCCTTTGTACTCTATTTTCGGAATAACAAGATTTTTCAGCAGCATACTTATGTTATTATTTTTTAACAATTCGCGTTCGTAAAGAGTCGCTGCCGCAAGCTGCTCATCCGTGTATACCATGCGCTTTTTATAATAAAAATCGTCAAAATATACTGCCGTTCCTTCTTCTTTTGAATTGAGTTTCCATTGTGAAAGTCTGTAACCATACACATTTGTGGAACGATCCTTATAGTAATTAAACGGAACACCCTGTGTGCTGTCATACAATTCACCGTTAAGATATACATTTCCGTATTCGGTAAGTTTTGTACCGTTGATGTATACATGATATTTGGCAAGTACGGTATCCAGCTCAACCCTTATATCAAACCATTCACCCTTAGGATATGTTCCCTCATTGAAGGTGTATTTTGAGCCGCCCTCGGGATACTGTGACGAAAGGTATATTATTCCGTCGGGGTTAAGGTTCAGTACTGCCAGAGTACCGACACTTCCGGTAACTTCTACGCACAGTCGGCTGTTGTCACCCTCGATATAGCAGCGCAGACCCGCAATTATCTCACCTGACATGGTCGATTTGTAATTATATTCCAGATAATTACTGCCATTGTTGCTGCCTGTAACCATTTTTATAACGGTGTTGTTTGCATCTGTGGGATCGTCCTCCGCCGTATAAGTGATTTCATCTTTGGGCAGCGTCCATTTTCCGACAGAAGATATAAAGTCTGTTCCGCCCGTAATCCAGCCACTGCAGCTTTCCGACCATATATCCTCTTCCATTTCAAGGTAATTCTTTTCAGGTATTTTTATTTCAAAGCTTTTTGTAATTGTCTCACTGCCGCAGATAATTTTAGCGGTAAGAATAGCCGTAACCTTACCTGCTCCGTATTCGGGACGTGTAACAACCGCTGTATCACCTACAATTTTAAGATAATCTGAGTTCGATGACCATTCTATTGTGCTGCCGTAATACCAGTTTTGCGGCAAATTAAGATTCGATTTTACACTTTCTATATCCTCGCTGCTCAGTTTGTCAAAGGTAAGACCGGATTTCATTCTGTCATAAAACTCTTCATTATTTTTAAATGGCTTAACCGTTATTGTAAACACCTTAGGTTCGGATGTATAGTAATTTTTCTTAAGAACCGCGCTTAAATTAACAGTTACCGGTGATGCGGAGGGCAGCGGATTAAATACTTCACCGTTTGATGAAATAACATCTTCGCTATCCGATGACCACTCTATATATATTTCATCGTCCAGACTTTTCATAAGGGTAAGATTTTGTGTTACATTATCTATATCCTCACTGCTTATATCAGAGAATGCAAGCTTGGAATACGCCGCGTCTACTATCTCCTTATCCGACTCCTGTTTTAGCACTTTTACCGTATACGTCAATGTACGTGTTTCTGTTCCGTTTGCCGCTGTAAGCGTGAGCGTAACGTCACAATCTCCGGCTTCAAAAACCGGACGTATTACCTCCGCACGGTATTTGTCCGAAAGTGTTCTGATTTTTATTCTTGACGTATCTGATGATACCCACGAAAACGCCGTACCGTAATCCTCGCCGCTCATAGGCAAATAGAAATCACTGTCAGCTTCTGCATCAATATTGAACTTGGCAATATCATTATCAACCATTGCGGTATCCTTTAACAAAACGGTAAATACAAAGTTTTTTTCATCTTCATATCCGTTATACTTAAATTTTGCAGTAAGAATAACACTTTTTGTTTCATCGGCACGGGTTGTTCTTCCCTCGCTGCTTATTACATTTTCGTCACTTGTAGTCCAAGTAATCACTGTGCCGTTTTCATGCGCTGAGGGCAGTGTCAGGCTCTTTTTGATTTTATCCGCACTTTCTGATGTAAGTGTTTCATAGGTCACACTTTCCATCGCTTCTTTAAGCTTATCAAACGGATTTTCCTCTCTCAAAACCGTAATTGTATATGATACATCATACACAGCTTCATTAAGAGTAAGATGCGCCGCAATTGTTACATTTGCATCCTCCTCGTCATATTTCGGACGTGTTACTTTTCCGGCGGAAGATACTGCCGTTTCATTATCGCTGCTCCATGATACGGATATTCCATCCGGAGCGTCTGTCGGCAGTGTCAGATCCTTTGTGATCGCATCTGCCCCCTCTGTACTGAGTTTTGCAAAATTAAGAGCAAAGTCCGCATATTCCTTTAATATTTCATCATCGGCGGCAAAATCACGTTTTAATACGTTAATCTCAAACTGCTTGTTTATCCACAATCCTTCTGCCATAGTGATTTTGGCATTTAAAACAGCTTTTTGATTAAAGCTTCTGCGAGTTACCGCACCTTCGCTTGTAAGTGCTTCTTCGTTGTCGCTCGTCCATTCAACGGAATATTGTCCTTCACTGCCGATAGTTTGGGGCAAGGTAAGGTTTTCCGTTACCTCGCCGATTTTTTCGGGACTCAGCAGGTCAAAGGTAAGACTGTCTGCAAGAGCCTGCAAATCCGCTGTGCAGTCCTCGAAAACGGTAATGTCATCTATAAGGCTCTGACCTACCCATTCCGCGTCATCAAATGCGTCAAAGCAATAGTTAGCGAAAACACCGCCTGCATCGTACTTATCTTTATTTCTCATAGGTTTTGTTCCTATGCTTTTTCCGTTTACAAACAGTTCTATGGTCCAGTCGGTAACATTCGTTCTGATTTCCATATCATTCCATTGACCCGGAGTATATGCGTTATTTACGCCTATTATATTTCCGTTTCGGCAATAAAATTCATAAAATATGTTATCGGCCTGGTCTCTCATTACGAATCGGAAACCGGGTGCGGCATTGGCGCCGGGCGCCTTTGGTAAATGATAGAATTTATATTTTATAATTATATCTTTTCTTGTATTTGTCTGATACTGAGTTTTAATGCCGACACCATCCTGCCAGCTTTTTCCGGTACTTGTAACTTCAAAAACCTTATTTCCGTCAAAAAGCGGATCGTCTGTTACACGGTATATTTTTTTTGTCGAGCCCGAATCTCGTTTCCATTTTGACGGAATTTTTCCCATGTCCTCATTCTCGAAATCATCCGAAAACAGCACTCTTGTTGTCGAATCCTCATAATTTGCGTTTTGCGCAAAAACGGTATACGGCAGCATGAGGCAAATAATTAATAAAACCGAAATATATTTTTTCATTTCTGTCCTCCCTTATTCCACAACAATAACTTCTCTCAGACTGTTGTATCTTGTGCGAACAAAGACCTTATCTCCCTCGCATACCTCGTTTGCATCTATTTTTTCAAAGCCGTCGTCCGAGGTGTATTTGTAAAAATCAGCGCCGCCGCTCATTTCATAAACCGGATTAAGTCTTGAATCTGTCCTGAAGAACGGATAGTCAAGTCTTGTTACCGTGCCGTATGCGACCTTGATTTTTGCGTTTGTTACATGCGTTGTGTTGTAGTTCCAGTATGAAAAGTTCTCCTGTTCCTTTTCATTTGCATCAAACAGTATGTTGTAAAGGATTATTGCAAGCGTTTCATCCGATGTCTGCGCATAGCTTCTTAACTCTGTTGTTGTTTCATACTGAATAACCATTCCTTTTTTTAAATCCTTTGAAACCTTGGAATAATCCATTTTGTGTGAAACAAGTTCCTCTACCCTCTGACCGTCAACATAGCCCTCAACAACCATATAGGATTCGCTGTCATCTTCATTGTAGGTTTCATGAATATCAGTTATAAGCATAACGGAGGAATTTGCATATTTTATGTACGGTCTGTTGTATGACGTTACCGGCTCACAGTATACAATAAGATTAACATAGCCGTTTTCATCTATATCATAACATTCCGTTGCATAGGATTTATTGTTTGCAAAATAGTCACTTGGCCTGCCCGCCGAAATTCGTTCGGGATATGCTCCCAGTGACGGAATGTGCAAAACAATTGTATTATCGTCATAATAATACTGGTTATTTATGATGTGATATGCAAACGGACTGTTTGAACGATCCTTATCCTTTGAGAAGTATTTTGAATTTTTCTTATTATCCAACAGATACAGTTCTGTGATATATCCGTTTTCGTCCGTTTTATATTTGACAAGCTGTGCTGTTGTTTTGTCACCGCTGCCGAGTTCATCTAAAATTTCCTGCTGCTTCATGCGTGCAACACTGTATTTACCGTTCACAACACGACCGAAGAGTGTGCTTTTCTTTGGTACTGTCTGCAAAGTTTCCCACTCATTTTTTACGGTGATTATTGTGAGATAAAGAGGATTTTCACTGTCATAATCTTCATACACTGCCCTTGTAAGGTAACCGTATGACATTTTTCTTAATGATTCCTCGTTCATCTGTACATTTGCTATTTCGTTAAATGCGTTTAAGTACCATGTTACGCTGTCGCCCACGGCAAATTCCTCTGCATTCGCATAGCCTGCAGCAAGCGCCTTCAAATATCCCGGGGTACAGCAGTAGCCTTTTTCCGAACCGCTGTCGATTGAGTAGTATGTTTTTTCGTTTTCAATATATGACGATGTAACCTTTCCCGATACGGTTTTGTCCGAAACAAGAATTTCCATCTTATTTCCGTCAAGGCTTACCGCCGTACAGATTACGTCTCCTGCCTTTATATCTCCAAACTCTATCTGTTTACCGTCTTTGTATACCGTAATTTCATCATCGTCTTTATATGTGAAGTTATTTCCGAATACATCATAAACGGTTTCGCTTTTAATACTCTGTACAACATACGTTGTGTAGTTTTTTACAAAAACTGTTTCATATTCACCATTTCCGTCAGCATCAATAAGCGTTACATAACCACATTCCGGGCAAAGCTTATCTGCCGTAAATTCTGCGGTTGTATTTACCGTTGCACCATTGTATATGAGCGACATATCCCTTGCCAGGCGCAGTTCTTTTTGTTTTTCACCTGTCCAGTATTTAAGCGTATTTATAGTAGTTTCGCTGTCTATATCCGCCGCCTGTACGGTAATTGTATCATTTTTTGATTTTGGTACGACAAGAAGTACTGTCGCATCATCTTCATTATAGGCTTTTATGTAGATATACGACTCCATACCCGCATACGCATTTTCCGGTATAAGTGTGGTATTATATCTCGTATTTGAGATAACAAGCTGATCTTTATTAAGTTGCATATCGCTTCCATCTATACTGTAACCGTAAACAGCCGTTACCTTATCGGTTATCTTTTTAATATCCATACATTCCAAGATTGTCTGGTCGCTTTTTCCGTATGTAGGATACTGCGTTGAAACATCTTTTGTTATAAATTCCGTTTCAAGGCTGTTTACTATCATTTTTGCAATATCGGCACGTGTTGCCTTGCTTTCATAGCCGCCTATGCCTTTAAGCATATCAATCTGACCTGCTGTTGTAAGATAGCCCGTCGGATAGCCGCCGTTATTCTCGGCTTGTTGTCCGTAACCCAATGCGCAAACGAGTATTTTTGCCGCGTCGGTTATCGTAATGTTATCGTTCGGGCCGAAAATGCTTTCATCATAACCGTTTATGATTCCCAGCTCCTTTGCCAGCCGGACATACCCCGAACCCCAGCTTTCACCCGAAACATCGGTAAAGCTTTCGCCGCCGCTGTATGACTTCGCCAAATCCTCCAGTCCCAGACAACGGATAATAACCGCTGCATATTCCATTCTTGTGATATTTGCTTCTTCATGCAGACTGCCGTCATCATAACCATTGAAAACTTCAAGTCTGTTAAGCATTGTTATATCATTTATACCTGTGCTTTGCGCCGACACCGCAGCTGCGCCGATTGTAAATGCCGCCGCAAGTCCGGCAAATATTCCGATTAATTTCTTCATTATTCTCTCCTTATTCCACTGTTACGTGTAACGTTGTCTTTGCCGTTTTATCACTGCTTGAAACCGTTATTACCGTTTCTCCCTTTTTGCGTGCGATAAGCTTGTTTTTGCTGTAATCCACCACAACACATTCGGGATTGGTGCTGTCATATACAAGCGAGCCGTCCGCATCCAGGGGAAGCACGGTGATTTCAAGGAATTTTTCCTCACCGGGGGACATATGAATCTCCCTTTCCGGTATAATGATTTTCTTCGCATCGACACCTTCGAGACGCGCTTCAAACCATTCTGTTTGAGACTTAAAATCCTCCTCCGCGTCCATATATCCCTGTTCCATGTCGAGCCATGAAGCGTCCGCGAAATATGCGTCAAACGGTATATAATCCGGCAGCAGCTCCGTTTCATCACGAACGGTAGCTTCAAGTATAGCGAGTGCATGATGCATTCTTTCTGCTTTCCAGCCGCCCAGAGGGATAAATCTTGCTTCGGAATCCAGCCAGAACAGACCGTCTACCATATTATTATTGATAAAGTTATCCGCAATACGGCGCGCTACGTCAAGATACTCCGTTATTCCCGTTGCACGGTAGAGATATGTCATAACCATGCAGAAATAGCCGTCCGAAAGCGTTGTATCCATGTTGAGATTCATGTTGTCACCCGGATATCGCTCTCCCAGATCCCCCAAATCCGTTGCTTTAAAGTAATTTCTTATAAGATAATATATCTTGTCTCTGTATTCCTCAAGATCGGTACGATCTTTGCTGTCAAGGTATACCTGCGAATATGTAAGCATTGTTATTGCAGGTACGTTTGTATTGCCGTAAATACTTCCTATATTGGTACTGTAATATCCGCATTTTTTTACAACGAAACCATTCATCGGCTTGCCGTTTGACAATAATCTTGAAGAAAATTCATTTGTATCGGCATGGTAAGCCTGGTCAACAAACATACCCATTTTTTTAACGGCATGTTCAAGTATACGTGCGCCGTCCTCGCTTTCAAGCCCGAAATTCTTTGCAAGAGCAAGGTCATGCAGCGGAGTAAGGTTGTAGTCGTCTATATTTGAGACAAATGGTTCAAGCGCCATCCACTTTTCGTCCTCACTCAAAAATCCCTGATCTACCAAATCGTCCGCAAACTGGTTGTAAAAGCGGTCGCCGTAATCGGTATATGACAGTCTGTTGTTATAATTCTGCGGCAGATACCAGCCGTCCGGCAGCTTGCGTGCCAATTTGTAAGATGAGCTTGACTGATAGCCGCCGACAAGCGTTTCGGGATTTTCAACGCGCCAGTAGCAGTCAAGTACATTTTTCGCCCACGTAAGCGCGCCGCGGTCGCCTGTGTATTTATACAAATCACCGAGTAAATCCATAAAGTCCGAGCCTGTGGCGCGGAAAGATATGTTCAGGTCCGAAAGATATGAGTCCGGTCCGAAAGTTTCGGACTGAACGGTATTTGTCCAGGTCTTCCAGTTGTCCCAGCTGCTTGTGTCCGTTTCATGCAGATATTTGCCGTGACGGTTAAACATCAGTGATTTCCAGTCTACCATATGTGAGCAGAAAATATCTTTGACGATTTTTTCGGCTTTTTCGGGATCAAGGTCAAAAAACGGCTTCATATACACCGCATTATTTTTAAGCTCATGATATGTGGCGTTGTCCACCATATATCCCTTGCCCTCCTTTAAGTCAACCGCAGCATGACCGCCCCAGTAAGGCAGTCCCGACTCCTCATCAACGTAGTGGTCGAGGTAGTACTGATATGTATCGGTAATTTCTTTTTTATATTGCTCATCGCCCGTAAGATTGTACACAGCATCCAGTGTTCTGAACCAACCGCCTTTGCAGGCAAGGTTTGATGTGACACCGATTCCCGCCTTTGTTCCCGAGCGCCATTCACCCGGCTGCTGCGTTGATACGTCCCATACGTCTGCAATAAGCGGAGTATCATTGTACGGATCTCTGCCTATACTGCGCACAGTATCAATATAGCCGGTAAGAGCTTCAAATCTTGCGGTATCGTTTGCATAGGTTTCCGAGTCGAGCAGAGTAAGCTTTTTATATGCCTTTATGTCGGGGTTGGTTTTTGATGTTGCCGTGAGTGTTATATGCTTATCCTTTGGCAGCTCGCCCGATACGGTTATTCTGCCCGTGCTGCTGTCCAATGTGAGGTTATCGGGAACATTTCCCGAAAGCGAAAAAGTACATTCCTCATTATCCATCACATCGCCGAACTGGTCATAATAGGTTACGGTGTACGGATAATCCGATACAGAAGCGGCAAGCTTTGCGTCGCCTTTTATTTCCATTTTGCTTATGCTGCTTGTGTATGCGTTTACGGTCAGCTCCTTTGAAACCGTTACCGCGCCGGACTGCACCGTAAGCGTAAATGTTTTACCGGCGGCCTCTTTTGTGACGGTGAGATATGCCGTATCCTCACCCTGTTTAAGCGTTATACCCTCATTTTGGGGCAGAAGCATAAACGATACCGCATTTTTCATAGCAACGCCGTTCTGATCATAAGCCACAGCGGTATATGTGTACTGTGAATCTTTCTTTTCCGATACGTTAAGGCTTGTTTCACCGTCAAAGGTTATTTTAGCCGTATGTTGTTCGGGAACTATTTTAAAATTATCTATATAAAACCCCGGCGAGTATTTTGTACTGACATAAAACGTATCTGCCGGCTTTTCGGACTGGAGCAGCTTCTGTTCCTCAGCTTTAAGCTCGCCGTCCACATAAACGCTTGCAAAACCTTCTGCGTAATCTATATCAACACTTATATGATAATACCTGTTTACGGCATATTCTTTAACAAGAACAGTCTCTATGGAAGAGCTTTCTTTTTTCATAACAATATTCCCGTTTTTTGTTTCAATACGTACCAAATCACTGCCGTTTTTCGACAATCCAAACACGCACACACCGTCAACTCTTTTATCTTTTTGCTTGAAATCAAGACTTATATTCAGCTTTACTTTTTCGCTGTAATCAAGTGTGTGCTGTGCAAATGCAGTCACACCGTCCATATACGGAGCGACATACATACAATGATTACCATTATTTTCTTTATAGGTGCTTACCGAACCGCCTATGTTTCCGGCAAATATTCCCAGCCAGTTTCCACCCTCAAAATCCTCTGTCTGCACACCTATTTCTGTGGTATCTGCCAAAGTGGTTATACAGCTGTTTGATGAAATCAGAGCCGCTGCTATCAAAAAAACAAGCACTTTTTTGCCAAATTTCATAAAAATGTTTCTTCCTTTCCTGTTATTGATGTCTTAATGCCCATGCGGAGCTGAAAATTTCCGCTCCGCACATGACATTAATAATTATACTATTGATAAAAGATTTTTGCAATACGATTAAATCTCTTTACAGTCAATGTCAGGGATGCCGTAATACAAACAGCGCCTCTGCATATATGCAAGACTTATTTAATGTAATCTCTTATTCCCTCAATTCTGCTGAGTCCCGCCGCAATGCCTGCCGCAACCATATCTGCACCGGCTGCTTTAAGATGTGTTGTATCTTTAACAATCTCCGTTGTGTTATAGCCAGAATTCGTAAAGTAGGGATCATCCGCATAATCAGCGGGATCAAACATCAGGTACATCTGCTTGCTGCCTTCTTCACCCATACCTGAAACGGTTTCTCTTGCCGCAGTGTTCAGATCCACCAACGGTACATTATATTCTGACGCAAACTCTCTCATAGCATTTATATAATATGACAGCGAATCCGAGGTAAATGCTCCGTTTGTCCAACGGTTTCTGGGAATGGGAGAGATAAGAATCATATTGAGACCAAGCTCTTCACATTCTGTTCTGTATTTATTGAGCCAGTATTTGTAGCTTGTTTCATCAGTTATGCTTCCGAAAGCGTTTGTATATCTTTCGTCGGTCTTGCTCGGCTGCTCGTCATTATGTGCAAAGCTGACAAGAACATAGTCGCCGCTGTGCGCATTTGCTTTAATTGCATTCCATCTGCCGTTTTCGTTATAGAACGATCTTGAGCTTCTGCCGCCGGCCGCATAGTTTTCAACTTTAACAGCTTTACGGTCGAAATAATTACCTATTACATTTCCCCAGCCTTTCTGAGGGTAGTAGCTGCCTCCATAGGGAGCTGCAATCGAATCCGATGCTATAAATACAGTTTTTGTGCCGTTTTCCGTTAAAGCTGCTGCTTTTGTGAGAGGCTGAATGTCAGATTTGTTCCATACGAAGAATTTTGCGTCTGTTTCAGCTGTGCATACAAGTTTTTTGTCCAGGAACGATACCTTAACCGTATCACCGATTTTTGCGTCTGCAACATCGGCGCTTACAATCTTATCCAACACACCGTTATTATAAACAGCTGCATATACAGCTCCGTTTGATGCTTCTGTATTCTTAACAAGCTTAATGCTGTCAAGCAGATATTCTGCATTTCCGCCGGTTTTTACTTCTATATTGTCCGAAGCTGCGCTTCTCGGCTTTGATTCAACCGACTTTCCGCCGTCTCTGGTGTAGTAAATGCCCTCAATTGAATAAGGGGTATCCGCACTTTCGTGCTTATACATTTCGTCAATGTTGTTTTCGATAAGTTTTTTACGTACTCCCTTTGTTATATCTGTCACAAGCGGGTGTTCACTGTATGTTTCTGCCTTTACATTATCGAGATAGTACCAACCGCCGTTCCATGCACGCTGTGAAAAGCCTATGTAGTTTATCGGAGCGGTAAGCGTTTTTGTTCCGGGTCTGTTTAGTCCTGCACTTGCCGGAGACGTCGTACCGGCTGCGCCGTTCAATGAAAAGCTCAGAACGCCGTTGCTGTCAACATCTATAACAAGCTTATTCCATGCGTTTTTCCTGACATTATTTGAATTGGAATTTGCCCAGTCCGGCTGGTGGTCGAGAGCAAACCATTTGTCACTCATTGACATGTATGTGCCCGTTCCGAGGAAGATATCAAGTCCGTCTCTGCCGGTATTTGCCTGTGTCGGATGCTGGAAGTAGTTTGCCGTGTAAATATCGGCAGTTATTCTTAGGTTTTTGGTATAGTCATAGCCGTCCGCAAAATCACCATATATGTACTGACGTCCGGAGCTGACTTTTGTCGGAACGGTGTTTCCTTTGCTGTCTTTACGAGATTCCGGAATACTGTCATTTCCGTTTTGCGCTTTCAGACCTTCCATGTTCAGAATCTTGCTTTCCGCAACGGTTTCGTCAGTACCGAGCTTATCGCCGGCATTTGTAACGGTGTACTTTACGCTGTCACTGCCGTCCGCATATATATCGTCATAATCTACTACCGTTTTGCCGTAACGCCACTTTGTATCGTCGGTTGAATCAACCACGCGCACATCAAAACCGTTTTCAAAATCATCCTCGAATACAGTCGTGTAATCTCTTACAGTATCGGTAGCTGCGCGCAGCTGTATATCATCCACATACCAGGTACCGAGACTCTTGTCACTGAGTGCGTCAAGCTCCAGTTTGTCAAATCCGCTGTTGTCAAACGTAGCGGTCTTACCGTTAACATCCTGTGTTTTACCCAATGCATTCTCATAGGGCAGAGGTGATTCATTGATTTTTTTACCATTAATAAACAGATTGTAATTTCCCGCTTCGGTATTTACAACCATTGCAATATCCATCCATTCATCATATTCATACATATATGCCCACTGAGTTTTTGTTGCGTATTCATAAACAGTTCCATGCCAGTAATCATTATACTGGATAAAGAGGTGAGGGCCGACAAAATTCTGCCAGGTCTCTATTCCGCCGTTCTGACGGAGCATAATATCCAGTTTACCTGAACCTTCTTTGCACTTAACACGCGCCGAGAAAACTATATCCTTTGATGTTTTCGTAAGGCTGTGTGCCAGTCTGTATGTCTGCCACGTAGCCTCCGTTCGTGTAAGATTCAGGTACTTGTTTCCGGAATCTTCCGAGTCGGCATCAACGGTATAGGTTCTGTCGGTAAGATTGGGACCTTCATCAATCCATCCATTCTGATTATTAATCTTTCCGGTCGTCAATCCGTCAAATTTCTCCGTCCACAGGGTATCAAGCTCATTATCTTCATATGTTTTATCGTACTGTTCCGCTTTTACATTATCTATGTAGAACAAATCCCCTGTGCTGAAAGATACACCTGTTATTGCGGTATTTGCGGTCATTGTTCCGTTTTGGGTAAGCGCATTGTTAACAAAAACCTCATATTTGCCCGTCACGGTGTTCAGCAGAGCCGATACCGTGTCCCATTTTCCGCTGCCGGTAACGGTTACTGTTGCTCCGCCTGCCGCAAATGTCAGCGTTTTTCCTGCTTCCGCATAGAAATCAGCCGATACGATAATTCTGCCGGAATATGACACCTCTGTACCCATATCATTCACAAATTTCCATGACGCTTCACTGCCGTCCAGCTTTACAGCTTTGTCATTCGTTTTTAACGGTGCTTCCGTCATAACCGCATTTCCGCTCCAGCCTTTGATGCCATCAACCGTTGTACCTATATCCGTTTTAGCCGCCAGTACGGATGCCTGGAACATTCCGGATAACATCACTGCCGCAAGACCTGCGCTTATGACTTTTTCGGTTACTTTTTTCATATTATCTCTCCTTTATAATATTATTTTTTATGCGCCCCGTTTTTTTTTATTTTGCCGCCGGGTACATATTTATTTATCCGTATCATAATTGTAACCGTACAGCATGAAAAATTCAACTGACAAAAAAACGAAAAACAGGTCAAATTCGGTAGAAGTGTGCTGTAATGCACTTTTTAAGCGTAATTTTTATTGACTTGACAATATTTTTTTAGTATAATAAACTTGTTCAATGAGTTAAAATTTTTAGTTTAAGGAGAGAATGGCATCATGGAAGTAAGAGGAGTTTATTCCAAATTCAGACGTTTTTTCAGTATAAAATCAAAGACATTTTTATTGCTCTTGATGTCATATATTCTCATTCTTGCAATACCTGCAATTACCACATTTTTTATATGCGTCAATTACCAGTCCGCACTTACAAAGCAATACAAGCAGCAAGCGGATAATCTTATGAAAACCGTAAGTTCAAACACCGCATCTGCAATAAAAGATATACGTAAGCTGTATTCCTACGCAATAAACCATGAAGATATAAATGATATTATGGCAATCGGCACTACCCGCGAATACAGTACAAGCAAAAAGGTAAAGGATTTTTTAAATCCGGTTTACTGTTTTTCCGCAAACAGCTTTGAATCATATTTCATCTATATGAAAGATTCAGATACAATTCTTGCCGGCAATGCAATATGCAGCAGCGAATACTACTACAAATCCGTATTCGGAAACAGTTCATTCTCATATAATGATTGGCTGTCAAGTATCACACAACCCGAAAGCCGTCTTACTTCATACTATACCGACAAAAACAAAACCGTAAAGATGATGTATCATATTTCATACACAAACAGCAGCGGAAATATCATGGCGCTGTGTGCTTTAACGGACGGCGGAATTTTCGTGGGCGATACTGATATTGCCAAGGATTTGGCTGACTGTGACGTATATATTTCAAACGCTTCGGGAGACATTCTCCTTTCATACACAAATCTCGATAAAGAAGGCGTTATTTCAAGCATAACCGATGTAAAAGCAAAAGCCGGAAAAAATTACAACTTCACATCAGCACGTATATACGTAGGTGCAACTCCAATTGATGTCAGCGTTGTGTCACCGCGTTCATTCCACGCCCCCATCATACGCCGCACGCTCAGATTTTCAATAATTGTCATAGTTTTATGTATAGCCCTTTGTTCGCTGCTTATTGTGTATTTCTGCACAAAACATTATGCACCTATTTCCGAATTTATGCGATTATTCGGTGAACACATTGCTGAAAATGAATACACCTACATAAGAAAGAATATCGAACATATACTTTCGGAAAATATGGCTCTTTCAAAGCAGACGGATTCTTTTGAGGAAAAGCAAAGGAGCTATATCTTAGGCAAATACGTTACGGGCAGTTATTCGCCGCATTATATTGAATCCGCATTTAAAAGCAATAATATAACATTTCCGTATGAACATATTGCCGTATGCGTTTTTCAGATTAAAAATCCGAATGAGCTTTTTGCCGATACTCCCGGGCTTTCAGACGAACGCCGATACAATGATTTATTGTTTATCATAAATAATGTATTCAGCGAACTTTTCGACACTCCCGGATATTCGTGTGATATTATAGATTCCGCCGGATATATTTTCTGTATAGTAAACAGCTCGGAAAGCGTATCTGAGATAAACGAAGTTATAGAAAATACAATGAATTTCGGATTGGACTCCATTTATGACAATTTCAACCTTTCCATAAGCTATGTTGTCTCCGATCCGGTTCATACGCCGTATGAGTTTTCCGCAGCTTGCAGCGAGGCTCTGTACCTTTTGAACTATAAAAATATGCTTGGTATCGACCAGCCGCTCCTTTACAGCTACTACAAAAGCCGTCCGTCGGCATCGGACAGTTATTTTTCCGCCGATACCGAGCAGATACTGATTAACTATATTTCCAACGGTCAGGAGGATAAGGCTCATGAGTGTATAGATGAGATTTTCATAAATCTTAAATCGGCAAACCTGCCGCTTGACAGACTGAAATGTGTTCTTATAGATATTGCCTCCGTACTGCTTAAAATCCCGGGAATAAGTATTTCCGATGATGAGCAGACGCATTTGTTCAGCATGATTCTTTCCGCGTCCGGAAATCTTTCGGATATGAAAAAACTCATGTTCACCACTATCTCAAACATATGCGGGCAGATAAAGTCGCAGGCAACAATGTACAAGGATCAGCGCATAAACAATCTCACAAAGTACATAGACGAAAATTTCTGCAATCCTAACCTTAGTCTTACACATATAGGCAGCGAATTTCATCTTGATGCCGGATATTTGTCAAAACAGTTCAAGGATTACACAGGTGTAAGCATAGTAAATTATATAAACAAGCTCAGAATAGAAAAAGCAAAAGACATAATAAATGCCGGTTCTGGCGACAGCACAGAAAAAATCGCGCAGAATGTAGGCTACAACAACGTGAGAACGTTCAACAGGATTTTCGAAAAATCCGAGGGAATTTCTCCTGCGGCATACAGAAAATCGAGGATTTAAACACTTTTTTCGCTTTTTGTCACTTGTTAAAAAAGCGATTATATGCTACTATTAAGGATACCATTATTGTATATGAAAGAGTATTTTGAAATGAAAAAGAAACATGCTTTTATATTTATATTAACGGCGCTACTTACGGCATCATGCACAAAGGGCGGCAGTGATAAAAATGTTATGGATTTAAGTACATACCCGATAGAGACAGATGTTGAACTGACCTATTTCATGCCTCTCAATGAAGTGCTTACGTCAACCGTGTCAAATTTTTCAGAGACTCGCTTTGCACAGGCTATGCGTGAAAAAACGGGTGTCCGGGTAAAATATATCCATCCGCCGATAGGTCAGGAGGACGAAACATTTAATCTTATGCTGGCATCAAGTGATCTGCCCGATATTATTGAGTCTATGGTATCGTCAATGTTCGGCGGAGCTGATTCAAAGCTCAGAGATCGCGTCGTGCTTCCGCTTAACGATTTTATGGCGGATTACGCTCCGGCACTGTCAGAGTATCTGGAACAGAATCCCAACATTGACCGCGAAGTAAAGCTTGATGACGGTACTTATATGTGCTTTCCGTTTATTCGCGGAGATAAATCACTGCTTATCTCGGCAGGACCGATAGTTCGTCAGGACTGGCTTGAAGATCTTGGTCTTGACACACCGAGAACAATTGATGACTGGGAAAGAACGCTTACTGCATTTAAGGAGAAAAAAAGTGCGCTTGCACCGTTTTCATGCTCCTCTCTCTCGGTTCTTATCCGGTTTGTCGGCTCCGACTATGGATTTTATATATCCGATAACACTGTTAAATTTTCACCGCTGGAACCGGAGTTCAGAACAGCTCTTGAAATCCTGCATCGCTGGTATGAAAACGGACTTCTCGATCCGAATTATACACTTACAGATCAGTCAATGCTTGATTCAAACATCTTAAACGGGCTTACCGGCGCCACATACGCCTCCGGCGGTTCCGGACTGGGACGATGGATTTCATCATCAACAGATCCCAATTTTAAACTTGCCGGTATTGAAATGCCGCTTAATCAGCATGGAGAGCTGAATGAATGTGCTTCGGTATCAAACTACTTTTGGGGGTACGGCGCAATCGTGACTACCTCCTGTAAATATCCAAAACTTGCCGTTAAGTATATGGATTACAGCTATACAGCTGCCGGTTCAATGCTTAATAATTTCGGAGTTGAGGGCGAGAGCTATAAAATGATTGATAACTTTCCGACATATACTGATATGATTATACACAACAGCAACGGTTTATCGGTGAATTATGCAATGTCAAATTATATGAGAAGCTATGATGCCGGACCGTTTGTACAGGATGCACGGTATATTACGCAATATTATGGTCTGGATGAGCAAAAGCAAGCGCTTAAAGAATGGGAAAAGGGTGTTGATGCCGCGCTTGAAAAGGCTCTGCCCAATTTGTCGCTTTTAAGCAGCGAAGCAAGTGAATATTCGGAAATTTACAATAAGCTTTCAAAATATATCGAAGAAGCTGTTACTGAATTTATTTCCGGTACCAAGCCGATAAATGAATTTAACGATTTTACCGATCGTCTCAAAGACCTTGGTGCGGAACGTGCAATTCAGATTCAGCAAAATGCCTATAATCGCTATTTAAAGCGTGAATAAATTAACAAAAAGGAGTAAAATTTATGAGTTTCAGAAAAGGATTTGTATGGGGTGCGGCAACCTCCTCATATCAGATTGAGGGGGCGTACAACGAGGATGGCAAAGGCTTGTCAATATGGGATATGGCTTGCGAAAAAGAGGGTTTTGTCTACGAGGGACACACAGGAAAAGTTGCCTGTGACCATTATCACCGCTATAAAGAAGATGTTGCTATTTTAAAAAAGCTTGGTATAAAAGCATATCGTTTCTCCATTTCCTGGCCGCGTATTTTCCCGAACGGTACGGGAGAGGTCAATGAAGCGGGACTGGCTTTCTACGATAATTTGATAAATGAGCTTATCGCAAATGATATTGAACCGTACATAACGCTGTATCATTGGGATTTACCGCTTGCTCTCCACCACCGTGGCGGCTGGCTTAACCGCGATATTGCAGATTGGTTTGCAGATTATGCGGCAGTTATTGCAAAGCGTTATTCGGATCGGGTAAAGAAGTTTATTACAATCAACGAGCCGCAGTGCGTTGTAGGTTCAGGCTATATCAGCGGCGCAGACGCTCCCTGTCTTAAAGTTTCCGTTTCAGACGCTGTACTTGCGGCACATAATCTTATGCTTGCTCACGGAAAAGCCGTGAAAGCATTGCGTGAAAACGGCGCATCGGATATACTTATAGGCTATGCCCCTACCGGCAGCGGCGCATATCCGCATGACGAAAGCAGTAAAGCCGATATTGACGCGGCAAGAGACGCATATTTTGAAATCAGAAAAGAAAAAAGCGATTGGTCATGGAGTGTTTCATGGTGGAGTGATCCGGTAGTTCTCGGCGAATATCCCAAGGAAGGTCTTGCATATCTCGAAAAGTATCTTCCCGACACATGGCATGAGGATTTAAAAACTATCTGTCAGCCGCTTGATTTCTATTGCCAGAATATTTATAACGGACGTGAGTTTAAAGCAAGTGAAAACGGATACGAAAAGGTACGCAGATATGAGGGATTTCCGCGCACATCAAACGGCTGGCCGGTTACACCTAAGGCTCTTAAATGGGCTTCTGAGTTCCTTTATGAGCGCTACAAGCTCCCCATATACATAACGGAGAATGGTTTGTCCTGTCATGACACAGTATCGCTTGACGGTCAGGTACACGACCCGAACAGAATAGATTTCCTACACCGCTATCTCCTTGCATTGCGTGAAGCAGCAGATGACGGAGCAGATATACGCGGATATTTCCAATGGTCACTTATGGATAACTTTGAATGGAATCAAGGATATAATGAGCGTTTCGGTATTGTATTTGTTGATTTTGTAACACAGAAAAGAATTATAAAAGACAGCGGATATTGGTACAGTAACGTAATTAAAGAAAACGGCGAAAATCTTTAAAAAAAATATCAGTCACTGCATTTGGCTATGCAGTGACTGATATTTTTTATTTACCACAGACTTGTATCTCCTAATTTCTGACTAAACTTGTTCATGGCTATTACAAATATAAAGTTGACAACCGAGTTAAACAATCCGACCGCCGATGAAAAGCTCCAGTTTAAATCTATAAGACCTTTTCTGTATGAGTACGAACTGATAACGTCCGCAACGGACATTGTTGATGAATTATACAGCAGTATGATTTTTTGAAATCCTACATTAAGTATTTGTCCTACTTGAAGAGTCAACATGATTATAATTGTAGGCATAATACTCGGTATTGTAATATGTATTGTCTGTTTCCATCGGTTTGCACCGTCAAGCTCTGCCGCTTCGTAAAGCTGTGCATCAACTCCGGTAAGCGCTGCCAGATAAATAATCGAATCCCAGCCTATTGTCTGCCATATTTCCGAAGCAACATATATCGGTGTAAAATATTCCGGGAAATTAAGCAGTGTCTTTGGTTCAAATCCGAAAAGTGACATAATATATACTATAATACCATCGTCCATAGTGAATGTACGCACCATACCGCATATAACCACAGTAGAGATGAAATGAGGCATATAAGTAAAGTTTTGTACAACCTTAGCAAATCTTTCATGATGCAATTCATTCAAAAGCAGTGCCAAAAGAATCGGAGCCGGAAAACCAAAAACAAGGCTTGACAGACTTATTCTGAAAGTGTTTCCCAGTACCGAAAAAAATGACGGACTTCCGAAAAAGCTCCTGAAATGCTTTAATCCTACCCATGTACTTCCAAGGATTCCTAACTGAGGTTTGAAATCCTCAAATGCAATTATCGTTCCATACATCGGCAAATAGGAAAATATTATATAGAATATAACTATCGGCACAATCATAAGATACAGCGATTTATTTCTTATAAAATCCATCTTGATTGTCTGTCCAATGCTGTGCCCGGGTTCTGCATTCATTTTTGTTTTCATAATCAAATCATTAACTCCTCTCAATAATCAACCCTTGACAGAGCCTATCATAATGCCCTTGACAAAGTATTTCTGTAAAAACGGGTACACGCACAGAATGGGTATTGTCGCAAATACTATTACCGCATATTTTACACTTTCCGCAATCGACATAAGATCCGACGCATCACCGCTGCCTGCCGTCATTGACGTTGTATCATTATCAATAAGTATTTCCCTTAGTATAAGCTGTAACGGGAACAGTGTTCTTTCTTTTATGTAGATACTTGCCTCAAACCATGAATTCCATATGCCAACCGCATAATAAAGTATCATTACCGCAATTACCGGCATCGACAGCGGAACAACTATTCTTATAAGTATTCGCCAATGTCCGGCGCCGTCAAGCGACGCGGACTCAATAAGGCTGTCCGGTAATGCCGCAAATGATGTGCGCATGATTATCAGATTATACGTATTTATCAGTGCCGGTAAAAGCAGTGCCCAATATGTATTGCTAAGGTGCAGCGTCTTTGAAATTAACAGATATTTCGGTATCAGTCCGCCCGAAAAATACATAGTGAAAATTATCATCAGCATTATAAATCTGTTCCAGAATACATTTTTTCTCGACAATACATATGCCGCAACAGATGTAAAAACAATGTTTGATGCCACCCCTGCCACTACAAGAAATATCGAGTTTAAATAGCCGCGTACTATCATCGGATTTTTCATCATCAGCTTATACGCGTTTACCGTAAATCCTTTCGGACACAGCAAAATACCCTCATGAGATATGAGCGCATCACTGTTTGTAAATGACGCCACCAAAACGTACCATACGGGATAGAACATAACTACCACAAGCAACAGCATAATCATTATGTTGAATACATTAAAAATGTGCTGTCCCACCGAATATTTTTTGTGCATTTTTTACCATTCCTTTCATTCTGCGCAGAATGTTCGCCATATCGCAGAAATTGATTGTTGTTGATAGTTTTATTATACTATTATGCCTGCTTATCCGTAAAGGGACAAAAACGGTAATTACATGACATATACGGTATTTTTACCGTTTTTCCACACTTTGTTTCTTGTTTTTGTCCTGTATTTTCGGTTTTTGGCTATTTATATCAACTAACCGATATGTTATTATATAATCAAGCAATCAAAAGCGGTTTTTCACAATACCGCTTAGGTTATAATTTTTCAGAAAGAGGTGAATTAAAGTTTATGAAACTTTACAAAAACAAAATTGCATTATCTATGGCTGCCATTTTGGGAGCGGCAGCACTATGCTCCTGTTCAAAAGGAACAGACGGCGGAAGTTTAAAGGGGGTTGATTTATCAAACTACCCAATCAACACAGACAAAACTCTTACATATTGGATGGATCTTCCCTCCAATATTTCCTCTACCTGTACGAATTTCGGCGAAACCGAATTGGCTAAGGAGCTCGAAAAGCGCACAGGAATAAAGGTTAAATATGTTCATCCCTCATCAGGTCAGGGCAGCGAAGCTTTTTCGCTTATGGTTGCATCAAATGATATGAGCGACATTATTCAGTATGACTGGGCAAAAGCTCTCGGTGGTCCAACTATCACAATAAACGATAAAGTAATTATCAAGCTTGATGATTTGATTGATAATTATGCTCCAAATTTGAAAAAGTATCTCTCGGAAAACGAAGATGTCAATAAGCTTGTTCTTACAGATGAAGGCAATTATTATGTATTTCCGTTTATCAGAGGTGATAAAGAGCTCTTAACCTCATGCGGCCCCGTTATCAGACGCGACTGGCTGCAAAAGCTTAATCTGCCCATTCCTGAAACAACCGATGAAGTTGAAACCACACTTCGTGCATTCAAGAATGATTTGGGCATAAAAGCTCCTCTTACCATGCTGAACTATCAGACAAATTATCTGCTGAATATTTGCCAGGCAACAAGTACATTTTATGTAGAGGGCGATAAGGTATTTTTCGGTCCTTCACAACCCGAATATAAAGCCGCATTGGCAAGACTCAATAAATGGTATAAAGAAGGCCTGCTCGACAATAACTATGTTTCGACCGATTCAACCCTGCTTGATTCCAATATGCTTAACGGCGAATCCGGTATGACATATGCCAGCGGCGGCGGCGGTGTAGGAAAATGGATTGAAACAATGTCGGCAAAAGGTGAAAATTTCGATATACTGGGTATTCCGTATATTACCGACAAAAAAGGTAATTCACCGAAATTCGATGCTGCCGGAAGTACATATTCATCATACGGTTCGGTTGCGATTACAACCTCCTGCAAATATCCGGAACTTGCCGCAAAGCTTCTTGATTACGGTTACAGCGAAGATGGACATATGCTCTTTAACTTCGGTATTGAGGGCAAGAGCTATGAAATGAAAGATGGCTATCCCACCTATACCGATGAAATTATGAATAATTCCGAAGGACTTACGGTTACACAGTCAATGGGTAAATATTTGCTTGCTGCCAATACCGGTCCGTTTGTTCAGGATAAGAGATATATTGAGCAGTATTATGCAAAGCCGCAGCAGAAAGAATCACTTACAAACTGGTCAAAGCATCTTGAAACCTCGGAATCAAGCACACTCCCCACTCTCACATATACAGCCGACGAAAGCACGGAATATGCAAATATTATGACGGAAGTTGAGAAATTTGTTAATGAAAATACAGCTCAGTACATTTCGGGTATAAAATCTCTTGATTCATTTGACGGCAGCTTTGAGAACGGATTGGCAAGTCTTAAAATTGACCGTGCACTTGAAATAGTTCAGGCGGCATATGACAGATATAAAAACAGATAATAAAATCCGGAGGAAATAAATGAAAATAATTAACGGAGAAAACACACCTAATCTGCCCTGGGAGGATAAGCCGGCAGACTGCCGCGACCGTTGTATGGCGCAGCAAGAATAATCCAATAATAACGAGAGATTTTATTAAAAATTCAAACAGTATTTTTAACAGTGAAATTGTACCGTTTAAATATGGATTCGCAGGCGTATTCAGAAGTGATGACACAATGCGCAACCCAAGCTGTATACCGGCAGAAGCGCTGATGGTGTACATTGGGACTTGAATGATGAGCCGATACGCTTTATGAACAAAAATCGGCGGCGGTCCCGTTCCGCTTGAAACGGACGATGGCTGGCTTATGATTTATCACGGAGTGCTGACAAGCTGTAACGGTTTTGTGTACAGTGCCGGAGCGGCAATTCTTGACACTGAAAAGCCATGGATAGTAAAGTACAGAACAAAGCCCTACATTTTGTCACCGAGAGAAATATACGAATGTGTCGGTGATGTACCGAATGTTGTATTCCCCTGCACAAACCTGTGTGATGCGGCTACCGGAAGAATTACAATATACTACGGAGCTGCCGATACGGTAATCGGAATGGCATACACAACAGCAGATGATTTGGTAAAATACATTAAAGAAAATTCTTATTAAAAAAATAAATGCAGAGCGGGCATTTTTGATATGCACCCCAAAAGTTAGATACTTTTGGAGGTGCATATCATTTCCCGTTCTGCATTTATTTTGGTCTTTTTTAAATATATTCACGAAAGCCTTTGCCTATAATATCAAAACTGTTATTGTACTGATATATCGTAAAGTGACAAAAAAGGTAATCGCATGACATATGCAGTATTTTTATTATACCCGTACACGTTATTTCTTGTTTTTGTCCTGTATTTTCGGTTTTTGACTATTTATATCAACCTATTGATATGTTATCATATTGTTAAACCATACAATAAAGATAAAATGGAATTTTAAATATTTATGGAGGTATAGTAACAATGAAAAATCTTACACCACTCGATTATGCAAAAATGGTGTGCGATTCAAAAATGCGAATGCCGGCAGAGGATTTGCCCCCGAAAGGGATTTTTCACTATCATGCAGGCGTATTTCTGAGAGGAATGCAGAAAACATACGAATTGTGCCATGACCGCAAATATTATGATTATGCGAAAAAATGGGTTGACTCCGAAATCCGCGAGGACGGCACAATTATAAACCACAATAAAAACCGTTTTGATGATTTAATGGCAGGCTGTCTGCTGTTTATGCTTGATAAAAACGAACA
>JABLTK010000212.1_pt1 | contig 29435 bp, 27 predicted proteins | sample 7160131 | NCBI WGS metagenome assembly JABLTK01 (sample SAMN14651221, study PRJNA627086) | human gut metagenome | isolation source: feces | host: Homo sapiens
ATGATTATTACATATTAATATTAATGCCATTAATAGCAGTATACATATTATTTGAAGTATTCGTTTGTTTGTTTTTATCATATTTTTCTCCCTTCTATAATCCGATTTATAGATTACTTTATAATATCTTTACTAATTATTTTTTTTGTTCCAAAAGCTCCTACTCCTATTATCGCTATTACGGTTAATATTAGCCATATATAAGTCTGTGTTTGCCCTGTTGTTAGTGATATTATTATTGTCGCTTCTGATGAGTTATTATTACTATTTTTATCTGCTATTAAATATTCATTAAAGGTTTCTTCTATATTTGCAATATTTACTGGTGATACTATTTTATCGTCTGTCATTTCCTTTATTAGTATTAATTTTATTGTCGCTGTTTCTCCTGGTTGTAATTCTTTGTTTGCCAATGCAACTGAATATATTTTTCCGTCTTCTCCTTCATACCAGTCTGTATTTAGTTCAGAGGTAAATTTCATGCCTGTTGGTATTTTGTCTGATACTAGTTTTGCATATCCTTTTACTTCTCCTATGTTTGTAACTGCAATTTCATATTCAACAAATATTAGTGAACCTTTTAAGTATTTGCCATCTATTTCTACTTTAGCCATGCTATTATTATTGAATTCATATTCCTTTGTTCCTTGCTCATTATTTACTTTTACTTGAGTTATACCTTTGTTTATACTCATATCAAATTTTTTGTTCATAACAAATCCAGCATTTATGTTTTCTGTTTTTCCTTCTTGTAATGTTATTACTTCTGTTTTTGCTGTTGTTTTGTTGTTTTGTGTTGTATTTATTACAGCTGAACTTAACTCTTTGCTAATATTTTTGTTTTTATATTCTGTTACATTGAAATCGTTTGTATTATATCTAAATTCTACAATGTATTTGCCATTATCTATATTGTTAAAGCTATATTCTCCTTGGTTGTTTGTAACTGTTTTCTCTACCTCTTTTGATGTTTGAGTATTTATTAAAACAGCTTGAATGCCTTTTAATACCGTTTCTTCTTCGTCTTTTTTACCATTTTCATTTTGATCTATCCATGCTGTTCCTGTTATTGTGTTTGCTGTTACTATTTGTTCTCCATTATTAATGTCTTGTTTAATCTTTCTATCTATTTTATTAACTAGCTCTTGTGTTTTGGTTTCTTTGATTTTTTCACCAGTAACCTCTACTTTCATTGTTTCAATAGTGTCTTTTTCTAACTCTTTTACAAAACATTTAATACGAACTTCTACTGTTTCCTCTGGATTTATTTCGATATTTTTCATATCGCCTGATAAATTTCCACAACTTATACTTCTTGTTTTTCCTGTTGATAAATTTTTAAATTCTATTTTTTGTATATACATTCCTTCTACTGGTGTTGTTTTAATATCTACTTCCGCATGAGATTTACCTTTGTTTTTTAATGTAACAATATATTCCACATTATCTCTTGCTTCTAATGTTTCTCCCAATTTGTTACTTGTAATTGTTGTTTCTATTAATGATGGTGGTACTATGTTTGCAGTATAGAATATTTTCTCTTGTTTTTGCTCACAATTAATATTTGCAACTACTGTTGCTTTTTCTACTGTAGTATAAAGTACTTTTGTTTCTATTTCGACTGTAACTGTTTCTCCTTGTACCATATTTAAATTTGTTATTTGTATTGAGTTTTCTTTTTCAAAATTTGTTTTCTCTGTATCATTCTTTTTTGTAATTGTCTTTGAAACTTCTAATTCTTTTGGTATCTCTATATTTAAAGAAACATTTTCCAAGTTCTTTCCTGAAACATTTGTAATATTTATTCTGCAGGTTGTATCGTCTCCTATTTCTAGTTTTTCTGCATTATTTATAACAATATTTGCTTTTATATTTTCATCTTCATATATGTCAAAACGTTCTGCTATTTGATTTATTGTTATTTTAGATGTATTTATTTTTTGGTTGTTATCATTATATACTTCAAACATTGCAACACGTTGTGTATCTGCCATTATATTTTCAGGCAAATTCATATTATACTCAAAGTTTACTGTTTGAGCTTGCACAAAATTTTTTATTATTAATAAGTATTTTTTTGCATTTGCTGTATATTCTTTTTGCCATTTATTATTGTTGTCTTTTAAATCAATTGTTGCATTTTCATTTTCTGAATAGTATACATTTTCTGCTCCTAAAATTGGTCCAATATTTGTTACTGTTCCTAGAATTTTTGCATTTTGGATTGTTTTCCCTGTGTTATTTATTGCTGTTCCAATAATTTTTACACTTTGGTATGTATGTGGTTCTATATTTACTGTATTATATTTTTCTCTAGGTGAACTAATTGTTTGTTCTCCAACAATTGCTTTTGTTTCAACTATAACTTCTCTGTTTGAAACAAAATCTAAACTGTTTACTTCTATTCCTCTTGTTGCAATTCCTATTCCGTCATAAGTTGTTGCATTTTCGTTTTGATAGTGTAAACTTACTTGATTTTGTGTTGTTGGAAGAAGTTCTTCTGTTGTTATTGTTGCTCCAAGCACTATTTGTACATCTTCTTCTACTGATTTTGTATGTTCCTTTTGTTCTCCTTGCAATTTAATTGCTATTGCTTTGTTTCCATTTTCTAGAGTACCTAAATTTATTCCTCCTAATTCAAAACATGGATTGTTTAATATTGCCATACTTTCTAAATTAATTTCTTTAATAGTTTGTGGCAATTCTATAACAAAGTATGGATTTTTATATAGGTCATACATTGTTTTATCTGTGTACATTGTTATTGTAAAGTTGATTTTGTTTGCTACTGCTGTAGCTATTTGGTTTTTATCTATTCCAAAGCCTGTTTTTGTTATTGCATAGTTAATAGGTTTATTTATTTTTTCTATTGTATTTAAAAGTTCTTTTTCTCCTTTTACAATTATTTGTTTAATTACTTGTATTTCTTTTATGTCATCAACTTTTTCTTGCTTTGGTATTAATTTATTGTTTACTATTTCTAATTTTTCTATGTTATTTGTATTTGCTAATATTTTAATGTCTATAGAGATAGTATTTTCTGGATAAATTATTGTTATATATCCTTCATCGTCTGGTGTTGTTTCTGCTGTTATTGTAGCAATTCCTTCTTTTGCAGTTATTGTTCCTGTTTTATCTAGAGTTTGAATTGTTTTTTCTTCTATTTCTGGAGTTAGTATTGTTTCTTCTTGAGCTTCTATAACTTCTGGAAGAATAATTGTTCCAACATTTTCAGTCTCTTCAGAAAGCACTTTTTCTTCTTCTTTTTCTGTTTCTGGTTCTAGCACTTCTTCTTGCTCTTTTATTTTATAAGTTATTTCTAAACTTCCTTTTTCGCCTATTACTTTTTCTAATTTCTCTTTACTAATTTTAGTTGTTTTGTAGAAAGTTTCTATATGTGGTTTTACTACTTCTGTTTCTTCCTGTCCTATTTCTTTTATAATTTCATCGCTTATATCAGCAATTGTTACCTCATTAAACTTTTCAACATAATTTAGTTTTACGGTTAATGTTTCTGAATATTCAGTGTCTCCACTTGCTATATCGTTCTTAGTAATTTCTGATATTTCAATATTTAGTGCTTTTTCTTCTTTATCTGCTAGTTCTTCTTCTGCAATTGTTTTAACATTGTCTTGTGCATATGAAATTACACCTAATATTGCCATATTTAAATTAGCATATATAAGGCTCATGATTAGTAAGATTATTATTAATTTTGTTGTTTTCTTTGTTTTCACCATAAAAACCTCCTAAATCTAACTACAATATAATATTATATATCATATATTGTCAACATCTTAATTTTATTGTAGGAATTTGCCTATCTTACGGATGCTTGTTTTGTATGAGTTTTTATCCGAATTTTGACATTTTTATGACATTTACCTACATATATATTATACACGCTTATGTAAACTTTTTCAAGTGTTTTTGCCTATATTCTACTATTTTTTGCTAAAAAATAGTGACAAAAAAGGACATTTTTCGACTTCTTGTCGATAATGTCCTTTCGGATATGATATTTTAAAGCTTTTCTCTCGCTTTTACTACTACTCTGTGTTCGTCATTTGCGTTTGTACATGTTATTAGTGTTACTTCCTTTCTTCCTTCTGTTAGCTGTGTTGTGCAACTTGTGTCTGTTTCTACAATAATATATTTGTCATATACTTCATATTGTAGAGTTTTTCCAAATGTATCTGTTATTTCTATTATGTCTCCATTTTCTAATCTCGGTACTTTGCTAAAGAACTGTGAATTTTTATAATTGTGTCCCACTATGCAGAAGTTTCCTATTTCGTTTGGATTTGCTCCATGAAATTTGCAAGGTGCTATTTTTAATAGTGTATCATAGTTTTCTGTTTCACTTGATAATATTGGATATTTGCAATTGATTGAAGGTATATAAATTTGCCCTATTGTATAATATACTGTGCCGTCTTTTGCTACTACTTTTTGTTCTTCTTCTATTTTTATTTCTCTTTCAACAATAACTTTTTCTATTTCTTCTATGTTTGTTGTTTGTCCTGCTCTTGCTGTATCATTTAGTATTAGTACTACAGCCTGTTCTTCCATTATTATACTTTTTGGTTTTGTTTCCATTGCGTCTAGTATTTCTTTTGATACTGCTTCGCTTTTATTTCTATCGTATGCTGAGCATATTCCATAGGTTGATAGTGCCATTACTGCAATGACAGATAAAAAGAATTCTAGTTTGAATAGTTGCTTTTTTCTCTTCATTGCTGGTGTTACATATACTTTTTCATGTACTAATATCTGATTCATTTTTACCTGCCTTTCTATATTTTTAATAATTTCCTTTATTATTGTATCATATTTTTTTCAATTTTTCAACCACTTTTTTTATACTATCTTCTGGGGTAGAAGCTCCTGCCATTATTCCTATCATACTATTGTTTTTTATTTCTTTTTCTTTTATTTCTTTTTCTGTTTCTATGAATAAAACATTTTTACAATGTTTTTTTGCTAATTCGTAAAGTTTATTTGTATTAGAGCTGTGTTTCCCTCCTATTATTATCATTGTTTCTACTTGTTTTGCCATTTCTTCTGTTTCTTCTTGTCTCTGTTTTGTTGCATTGCAAATTGTGTTTTTAATTTCAATTTTTTCTAATGGTATGTTTTTCTTTATTGTTTCTACTATATTTTGGAATTTTTCTAGGCTATATGTTGTTTGAGAAATTATTAATGCTTTCTTTTTATTTGATTTTTTAAATTTTTCTATGGCAGTGTTTACTTGTTCTTCATTCTCTATTACGAAATAGCTTTCTCCACAGAAGCTAATTGTCCCTAGCATTTCTGGGTGTTTTGCTTCTCCTGTTAAGAATATAAAGTGGTTGTTTTTTGCATATTCTTCAGCTATATTGTGTATATGCAAAACTTTAGGGCAGGTTAGGTCTATTATTTTAGTTCCTGATTTTTCTGCAATTTCATATACTTGTTTTGCTACTCCATGGGCTCTAATAATAACCTTTTCTTTTGCTTCTTCTATATTATCTATGAATTTTATTCCTTTTTCAATTAAGCTTTCTGTAACTTGCTTATTATGTACTAGTTCTCCTAAGCAATATATGTTATTGTCTTTTTCTAGCTCTTTTCCGTGCTTTTGTTACTGCGTTTCTAACTCCAAAGCAAAAGCCCGCAGTTTTACCAATTATAATTTTCATATGCTACTCCTTGTTTATGTGTTCTATAATTTCATGATTTCTTCTTTTAAGACTTGTGTAATTTCTTCTTGTTTTACTTTTTTAATTATATTACCTTTTTTAAATAGTAGTCCCTCTTTCACTCCCCCTGCTATCCCTATGTCTGCATGTTTTGCTTCTTCTGGTCCGTTTACTCCACATCCCATTACGGCTACTGTTATATCTTTTTTTATTGTTTGTAAAAAGTCTTCTATTTCATTGGCTATTGGAATTAGGTCATATTGAATTCTTCCACAGGTTGGGCATGCAATTAGTGTTGGAGATTGATATAGTTTACAATCTTTTAAAATTTCTTTTGCAACTTTTATTTCTTTTACTGGATCTGCTGATAATGATACTCGTAAAGTGTCTCCTATGCCTTCTCTTAATAGTATTCCTAATCCTATACTTGAACTTACTGTTCCACTAAATTCTGTTCCTGCATGTGTTACTCCTAAGTGTAGTGGATAGTTTATTGTGTTTGAAGCTTCTTCATAACTTTCTATACATAAATCTAAATTTGATGCTTTTAATGATAATGCTATATCAAAGAAATTTAAATCCTCTAATATTTTTATATGCCTTAAACCACTTTCTACCATGCCTTTTGCTGTTGGTTTTCCTCCATATTTTTGTAATATATCTTTCGGCATAGAGCCACTATTAACTCCTATTCTTATTGGTATTTTCCTTTCTTTGCATACATCTACGACTTGCTTTACCCTATCTATTGAACCAATATTCCCTGGATTAATTCTTATTTTATCTACTCCTGCTTTAGCAGCCTCTAGGGCTATTCTATAATCGAAGTGTATGTCTGAAACAATTGGTATATGTATTTTCTTTTTGATTTCTTTTATAGCTTTTGCATCCTCTTCGTCTAAGCATGCTACTCTAATTATTTCGCAACCTGATTCTTCTAATTTTAATATTTGCTCTACTGTTTTGATTACATCTTTTGTTTTTGTATTTGTCATAGATTGGATTACAACCTTATTCTGTCCTCCTATTTGTACTCCTCCTACAAAAATCTTTCTTGTTTCATTTCTTTTTACCATTTTATTCACCTTTTTTATTTTATTATTATTATTCGCCCTTAATTTACTAATTTCACATATTGACCCAATCTCGTCGGACCATTTTTTAGTAGTAAATCTGAATAGTAACATTTTATCACTAAATTTTGTCAAAAGCAATTGTTTACAATAAAATATCGTGATATAATATTGTTGTTAAAGCATCTCTTGTTTAAAACTACTTTGAACTACAAATTTGAATAGTAATATGGTAAATTTTGGAGGTAATAATGAGTAAAAAAAATACTAACAACTCTAATTCTGATCCTGTTGATATGAAGGATTTATCAGATGATGTGAAAAGTAAATTAAGAGATTTTGATGAAGATGAAGCATATTTATTGCTTTGTGAAATTTTTTCATATGCTCAAGCAACAAAAAATTATGCTAGATTTCAATCAGATCTTAATGAGTGGAAAAGGCGTTATCCTATTGATTTGTTTAGTGATGATTTAAAAAGAAAAATAAAATATATGCTAAGTAAGGAATTTCTAGAAGAAGTTCTTAAAGATTTTATAATTTTTGATGAATTGTCTAAAAAAGATCCTTCTAAAGGATTGGAACAATTGCGTAAAATTTTAGACAAAGCTGAAAAAAATAAAGATGCTAAGCAATTAGATAAAGATTTGAATGAACTTTACAAAGAATATCCTTTAAATTTTTTGAAGGAAAAATATCCTCATCTTGTGCCTATGTTAGTTAGCGAAGCTAATAAAGAAAAGTTACTTCAAAAGTTTGATTCTAAACTTGCTTTTAAACAGTTAACTGATTTAACTGAAAAACCTGAAAAGTTTAAAAATGCTGATGAATATAAAGCTGCACTTGGTGACTATCAAAGGCTTTTTCCTATTGATGATTTTAATGATGAATATAAAGTGAAAGTTCAAACTGTATTAAATGAAAATTTAGATGAGAATAGATTAATGGACTTATTCCCTATATCTGAATTTGATTTAAGTGATGGTCAAGTTATTCCTTTAGAATCACAGAATACCATTAGTTTGATAGAGCATGATGCTTATTATGATTTTTCTAAAATTGCTGACCATGATATAACCAATACAAATGCTTTGTTTGATTGGACTTGTAAATATGCTGAATATATAAATTATTTTAGTGATGATACAAAAGATTATATTGTTTCTCGTCTTATGGAAAAGTATCGTAATGAGTTGCCTTGTTATGGTGATTATAGGATTCCAGGAATGCAAAATTTTGATGATTTGTCTCTTAATGACAATCTTAATGGTATGGATCAAATAAAAAAGGATACTGTTATACAGCTCTTAGGGATTTTGTCTTCTGGTAATTCTCTTACAAAAGAAGATTTTAGTAGGTTGCGTGAAAATAATAAGCAGTTTAAAGACATTCAAGTTGCTATTGTTGATTTTGCTTTGTTTGAATTTATGAATAAAAATTTGGAGGAGGAGCTTACCTTTGATATGGAAACTGAACAATATTTAAATCCTATATCTTCTACCTCATCTAATGGTGGCGGTACCTCATTTAGTATGCCTGAGCTTGAGGTCGCTCCTTCTGTTGAAGAAGATGAGTTTTTGAATGAACAATCTAAAAAAGAAATCACAGCGAAAGCAGAGCCTAATCTAGTAATTATTGCTGAAGAAACTCCTGAAGAAGAAAAGGATATTGCTATTGAGGAGCCTGCTGTTGAACCCACTCCAACGCCTGCTTATGAAGAATCTCAAGAACCTGAAAAAGCTGATATTCTTGAAGAGCCTACTGTTAGCCCTACTCCAACACCTGCTTATGAAGAAGCTCAAGAACCTGAAAAAGCTGATATTCTTGAAGAGCCTGCTGAGTCCAACACAAGTGTTGTCAGTAGAATTTCGAGGTTTTTAAATAAAAAAAATTCTAGAAATAGGGAAGATTCTAGTAGAGATGATGATAGATAAATATTTTTGGCCTGTCCCAATTTTTGTCAATTATTGGGACTGTCCCAAAAATACACATTATACATTTAATCTTATGTCTATGTTTTCTATTAGATTATTATATTTTTTAAGTACTGATTTTACCTCTTGTTCTATAAAGTCTGTTACTTGATTTTTGGCTCTTCCACATAGTTTTTCTGGATTTAATATTTGCAATATTTCTTCTTCAGTTAAGTCAAATCTTGGGTCGTTTGCTATTCTTGTTACTAAATCATTTGGTCTGCCATATTCTTTTACTTGCTTACTTGCCTCCATTGAATGTATTCGTATTCTTTCATGTAACTCTTGTCTGTCTCCGCCCTTTAATACTGCTTTCATAAGTATTTCTTCTGTTCCCATAAATGGCAATTCTTCCATTATGTTTGCTTGTATTCTGTTTTGATATACTACTATATTTTCTGTTATATTTGCATATATTCTTAGTATTCCGTCTATTGCTAAAAATGCTTCTGGTATGCAAATTCTTCTATTTGCAGAATCATCTAATGTTCTTTCTAGCCATTGAGTGCTTGATGTTATTTTTGTATCATTTGCTAACACAATTACATGTCTTGCAAGTGAGTTTATTCTTTCACTTCTCATTGGATTTCTTTTATATGCCATTGCTGATGATCCTATTTGTTTGCTTTCAAAAGGTTCTTCCAATTCTTTTTCATGCTGTAACAGTCTTAAATCATTGGCAAATTTTGATGCACTTTCTGCAATGCTTGCTAAACAATTTAGTACTCTTGAGTCTAGTTTTCTTGTGTATGTTTGACCTGATACAGCAAAGGTTTTATTAAATCCCATTTTTTCAGCAATTCTGATGTCTATTTGTTTTACTTTTTCTTCATCTTTAAATAGCTTCATAAAACTTTCACTTGTTCCTGTAGTTCCTTTACATCCAAGTAGCTTTAGATGTTCTTCTACAAATTCTAATTCAGTTATGTCTTCCAATAAGTCTTGTATCCATAGTGTTGCCCTTTTTCCTACTGTTGTTAGTTGTGCTGGTTGAAAGTGTGTGTATCCTAAACATGGAATGTCTTTGTACTTATCTGCAAATTTTGTTAAATTGCTTATTACTTTTACTAGTTTTTGTTTTACCAATTCTAGTCCTTGCTTCATTAGTATAATATCTGTATTATCTGTTATATAACAAGAGGTTGCACCTAAATGTATTATAGGTTTTGCTTTTGGGCATTTTTCTCCATATTCATATACATGAGCCATTACATCATGCCTACATTCCTCTTCTCTTTTAGATACTATATTATAATCTATGTTTTCTACATTTGCTTTCATTTCATTTATTTGTTCTTCAGAAATTTCCAGTCCTAGTTCTTTTTCAACTTCTGCAAGTACTATCCATAACTTTCTCCAAGTAGAGTATTTGGTATTGTTTGACCATAATTTACTCATTTCTTTACTTGCATATCTATAACTTAATGGAGTTACATATATATCATTTTCCATTTATATCCATCCCCTCATTTTATTATTACTAACACTGTTTCTAGTTTTGAAAAGTCAACTGCTGGCTCTATTATTGCATGTTTTTCTGTTAAGTTTTGTGTTTCCTTAATTTCTATTAGTTTTCCTATTTTTAATCCCTTTGGATATATTCCTCCTAAGCCTGATGTTTCTACATCATCATTTAAAATCAAATCTGCGTCTGCACTTATATACACAGCCTTTAATTTATTGCTACCAAGCTCTCCTTTTACTATTATATTGTCTCTTGAAATATTCATTATTGCACTTACACTGCTACTAGGATCTATTAATGGTTGTACTTTTGATGTGTTTTCTGTACTTGATATAACATGTCCTATTACGCCATCTGCTGATACTACAGCCATGTTTTTTGTAACTCCCTCTCTAGTTCCTACATTTATTACTATTGTACTTGATAGATTACTTAAGTCTCTATCTATTATATATGCTGGAACTGTAGTGTATTTTGTGTATTGATCAGATAAGTTCGCATATTCTCTTAGTGTTTTGTTTTCAGCTTTTATAATTCCTAATTCGCTTAACTCTTTATTAAGTTCTTCATTTTGTTTTTTTAATTCTTTATTTTCATTTTTTAAATTGTTTATATCTTCAAAAAATTTATTATTACCTGCCATTTTATTTTTTAGATAAGTTAATCCATTTTGCATTGGCATTACTAACTTGTTTGCTATGCCTTCAATTGATGAAAATTTGTATGTGTCTATGTTTGTAATTATTACTAGAGTTGTTAATATTAAAATTGTTAATATAATGCCTATTATCCCCGACTTTTTGTTTTTATGCATATATGTCCTCCCACAATTTTTATACTATTGCCTATCTTCTTTTGTTTGTTAAGATGCCTCTTAATTTTTCTAAATCAGCTAAGGTTTTTTCTGTTCCTTTTACTACACATTCTAGTGGTTCTTCTGCTACATATACTGGCATTTCTATTTTTTTACTTATCAATTTATCTAAGTTCCTTATTAAGGCTCCTCCTCCTGCAATTACTACTCCTCTCTCTACTATATCTGCTGCTAATTCTGGTGGGGTTTTTTCTAGTGTTACTTTTATTACATCTATAATTTCTGCTATTGAATTTTCCATTGCTTTTTGTATTTGTGATGAAGTTACTACAACACTTCTTGGATAACCTGTATTTAAATCTCTGCCTTTTATTTCCATGTTTAGTTCTGTCATAAGTGGCATGGCTGAACCTATTCCGTATTTTTATTTCTTCTGCTGTTGTTCTCCCTATTAGTATTCCCATTTCTTTTTTTATATAGTTTACAATGTCTTCATCTAGTTCGTCTCCTGCCGTTCTTAAAGAATTGCTTACGACAATTCCTCCAAGAGATATTACTGCAACCTCTGTTGTTCCTCCTCCAATGTCTACTATTATATTGCCTGTAGGCTCTGCAACATCTAATCCAGCTCCTATGGCAGCAGCCATTGGTTCTTCTATTAGGAAGACTTCTTTTGCTCCTGCTCTTATAACTGATTCTTCTACTGCTCTTTCTTCAACCTCTGTTATGCCTGATGGAACTCCTACTACTACTCTCGGTCTTCCTGCATTATATCTTTGGCATACCTTTGAAACTATATTTTTTAGCATTAATTGTGTTGCCGTAAAATCTGCAATTACACCATCTTTTAATGGTCTTATGGCATCTATATTGTCCGGAGTCCTTCCTAGCATTTCTTTTGCTTCATACCCAGTTGCTATAATCTCTCCTGTTTTTTTATCTATTGCAACTACAGATGGTTCTTTTAGTACTATTCCTTTCCCTTTTAAAGTTACTAAAGTGTTTCCTGTTCCTAAATCAATGCCTATATCCTTACCTTTAAATTCTAACATTTTCATTGATATTCATTCCTTTCTAAAAGCATACGTTTTTTAATAATAAACTTCTGTAAGTATTGTCTCCAATAACAATATGATCTAGTAGCTCTATTCCCATTATTTCAGCTGCTTCATATATTCTATCTGTAACACTATAATCTCCTTTGCTAGGTTTACTGTCTCCACTTGGATGATTATGAACTAATATTATTTTGGGTGCTTGCATTTTTATTGCTTCTGCTAAAACGTCCTTTGGCTCTATGCAAGCAAAGTTTGTGCCTCCTAGTGATATGTTAACTACTCTTAAAACGATATTTTTGTTGTTTAATATTAGAACTTTTGCTATTTCTCTTTTCTCATATCTTAATTCTGGCATTAGTAAATCTGCTACATCTTTTGGATTTTTAATTGTTGTTTTTGGTTTGTCTATTGGTCTTGCTATTCTTTTAGTTAATTCGCAAATTGCTTTTAGTTGGATTGCTTTTACCTTGCCTATACCTTTTATTTGCATAAATTCTTCTAAGGATATGTCTTGCAAGAATCTTAAGTTATCATACATTGTTCCTTCTTTTAGTTTCAATACTTCTTGTGCTATTGAAATAGAGGATTTTTCTTTTGTTCCTGTCTTTATTATTATTGCTAATAATTCTGCATTTGATAGATTTTCTGCACCATAGATTTCTAATTTTTCATATGGTCTTTCTGTTTGAGGTAAGTCTTTTATTTTCATTGTTTATTCCTTTCTTACCTCTATTTTTATCTACACTTTTCTATAAACAAATATTGCTATTGCCATACCTATTATACTAGCAACATTCATTTTAAACCATAACCCAAAGGTTATTGTTATAATATTTAGGTCTAATTCTATCGGTGTTGTTAATCCAAAATTTTCTCCATATGATAGCCACCATAAAAAGTCTATTTTAGAGGCTAGCTCTCCTAATAGACCTCCTAGTACTAGTCCTGATAATAAGAAGACTAGTAGTATCCATATATTTTTTTCTCTTGTAGCCATATTTCCCTCCTACTTTTGTTTTACCTTAATTATTATATATGTTCTTGATTCTTTTTTCAAGATATATGTTTATTTTTTATCAAATTTATGCTATAATCTGTAAATCACAATTTCATGATTTTTTAATAATATATATTAATTAATACATTTTCCAAAAATTGATTGTTTCTTTTTGCATAATATAGTGATATAATTATATTATTAAAACACTTGGAGGTATTTTTAATGCGTATTGAGAAGTTAAATGAGAATAAAATTAGAATTTTTTTAAATTTAGAAGATTTAAAGGAGAAAAATATAGATTTACATGACTTTATGTCCAATTCATTAGAAACTCAAGATTTCTTTTTTGATTTGCTGAATAAGGCTGAATCGGAGGTTGGCTTTAATACGAATAATTATAAATTGATGATAGAGGCTTTGGCTTCTTCTGATGGCAATTTTGTATTTACTATAACTAGAACTATCCCAGAAAGTTTAGCTCAAACAAGAAGTACTGTGCAAAAGCTTAAGGTGAAAAGGCGTACTGCTATCCCTAATAAATTATTATCTATTTATTCTTTCGATAGTTTTGATGAGTTTTGTGAATTTTGTAATTACATAAATAGCAGTATGCTAAATAATTATATTGCTAAATTGAAAAATTCTTCTCTTGTGCTATTTGAAAATCGATATTACTTAATTTTATGTAATTTAAAGTTAAATGTTTTGGAGTTGAAAAACTTTTTTTGCACTATTTCTGAGTTTGCAACAAGAGTAAAAAATGAAGATTTATTAGAAAGAAAACTGAGAGAGTATGGTAAGATAGTTTTTTCTAAAGATGCAATTGTAACTTGTTTAAAATATTTTGATTAGTTACATATATTGATAAAGGCGACTATTGGTCGCCTTTATTTTAAATTTTAATATAAATAATATTGTGGGTTTACTCTTACTCCATTTACCCTTATTTCTAAGTGTAAATGTGGTCCTGATGAATTGCCTGTTGAACCTACACTTGCTATCGTTGAACCTTGTTCTACATATTGACCTGCACTAACATATAATGCACTACAATGTCCATATAATGTTTGAACACCATTACCATGTGAAATAAGTACAAAATTTCCATAACCTGAATTTGACCATCCTGCTGATTCAACTGTTCCTGATGCTGCCGCAACTATTTGTGTTCCTTCACGTGCTGCTATATCAAGACCTTTATGCATTCCGCTACTTCTAAGTCCAAATCTTGAACTTATCATTTGATATGAAGAAACTGGTTTTATTAAGCTGATTCCTAATTCAAGTTTTTCAGTTGTTACTCCTCCACCACCAGCTGATGCAATAGTATATACAGGTTTTTTCTTTTCATATAGTCCCTTAACTATTGTATCTTTATCAGTATATTCTTTTTCCTCTGTTGAGTAAACTTGTGTATATGCTATGTTTTTTATATTATTACTATCTTTTTTCTTTAATGTTTCAATTACTTCCTCTGCTTCTTCTTTAGTAGTAACGTAATATTTTTCTGCGTCTTTTAAAGTAACTGCAAAACATTCAAAATATGTTGTGCCTTGATTCTTTATTTTTTCAATTATTTCATCATCATTTTCAATATTTTCTTTTTTTACAAAACATAATGAGTATTCTGGTAATGTTTCTATATCCACAAAAGCAATGTTTTGTTCTTTTATTCCTTTCATATATTCATTTATACGCTTTTGTAAATTATTTTTGTCACTAGTATATCCTACGAATTCTCCATTTATGCTAACTGCATATGTAGGTTTATAAAAAGTAAATATTATTCCTATAATTAGTATTGCAGATATTATTACTATTAATATTAATTTTAATGAACTTCTTACATGTATAAATATGTTTTTTATACTTTTTAAAATATTAAACACCTCTTTTTAAATTTTCAATCTATATTATTTTACCTTTTTTTTACTCTCTTGGCAAATTTTGTGTACTCTGATAAAGCTATTATATTTGCCTTATCTTGTCTTTATTCTCGTTTTTTCTCGTTTAATCTCGGTTTTGCTCTTTATATCTTATTGATTGTTTCTTTGTTTGCTTGTAAGTTTAATGCAGGGATTCTTTAGAATTTTTCAATCCCTGCACTTGAAATTTTACTATTAATAATTATTTTGCCACTTCGTTTTTTACTTTGTCAATCTCTGTTTGTGGAGCTTGTCCTGCTGGTGTATAATACCCTTTTAATTGTGCTACTTTAAACAATTCATATTGAAATGTTTCATCATTGTTTCTAATTTGTTGTATTGTTTGTCTTAGCTGCATATTTTCTGCTTCTGAAATTACTCCTTGATAAGTAGTAAGACTTGCTTTTGTACTTTCCAATATGTCATTAACCATATACTTTTCTTCCATAATATACCTCCTAATTTAAAAATGTTAGCAATTTTTGTTTAGTGTTTAAACTGTCTTGTGCAGCTTTTGTAAACATTTGCTTGATTTGTGGATCTACACATTGAGATGCATAGGTGTTTAATTTTTGATATGATGTGTCATGTGCACCTATCAAATGTCTTAGATTCTGTAACTCAACTTGACTTAAATTTGCCATTATTTCCTCATCCTTCCTTATTTTTTATTTTACACATATATTATAAACAAGAAAAATTTTTTTATACAAAAAAACATGGCTTTATAATAGTAAAATCTGAAGATTCTTCTATTATAAGCCACAGGCTATTTTTTAATCTCTGATTTCCAAATTTGCATATTTTGCCATTAGTCTTTTATGTCCTACTTTTTCAAATGATATGTCTATTTTTAAATCATCTCCTTCTTCTGCTATCTCTGTTATTATTCCTTCTCCAAATTTTTTATGATATATTGTTTGTCCTATTTTATATTTTGATAAGTTTACTCCTATCGGCTTTGTATTAATGTTATTTAGAAAGCTTTCTGCTGTTCTAAATGCAAAATTGGGTTGTGGTTTATTTGTATTACTTCCTGCTATTACAAATGATATTGCTTTTTTATTTGAATTATTTCCGTATGTCCATTCTGTATTTTCTTTTAGTTTATGTGGTTTTTCTAATTTTTCTACTCCTTCTAGTAGTTCTTTTGGGATTTCTTCTAGAAATCTTGATATTTTGTTAAGGCTTGTTGAACCAAAAATTGTTCTTTGTTTTGCACATGTTAAGAATAAATATTCTTTTGCTCTTGTTATTCCTACATAGCATAAACGCCTTTCTTCTTCTAATTCTCTTTGTTCTCCTATTGACCTATAACTTGGGAATAGTCCTTCCTCCATTCCAACTAAAAATACAACTGGGAATTCTAGTCCTTTGGCACTATGTAGTGTCATAAGTGTTACAGAATCTTCCTTATCCTCCATACCATCTATATCACTTGAAAGTGTAATACTTTCTAAAAATTCTGCAAGCGAGTTTTCTGCATTTTCTTCTTCGAATTCCATAGCAACTGTTAAGAATTCGTTTAAGTTTTCTATTCTACTTTCTGCTTGTGCTGTGTTTTCTAGTTCTAGTGCCTTCATATATCCTGTTTTGTTTAATACTTCTTTTGTAAGCTCTGAGATTAGCATTTCATCTTTTTTACTTGATAAATCTTCAATTGTATTTATAAATTCTCTTGAATTTATAAATACTTTGTTTAATCCATATTGTTCTGCGTGTTTTATAACTTCGTACATTGAATTTCCATTTGTTTCTGCAATTGCTTCAATTTTTTCCATACTGGTTTGTCCTATACCGCGTTTTGGTTCATTTATTATTCTCCCTAAGCTTAGATTATCTGCTTGGTTATGTATTAATCTTAAATATGCAATTACATCTTTTATTTCTTTTCTTTCATAGAATTTTAAACCACCTATCATTTTATATGGTATATTTTCTCTTCTAAAGATATCTTCTATGCTACGTGACTGTGCGTTAGTTCGATATAGCACAGTGAAATCTGAATATTTATAATACTCTTCTCTTTTTAGTCTATTAATTTGTTCTACTATAAAATTAGCTTCTTCATATTCGTTATCCAATATTGCTACTTCTGGGCGTTTTCCCCCTTCTTTTTCTGTCCATAAATTTTTTTCATATTTTTTTTCATTATGTTTTATTACTGCATTTGCGGCATCTAATATTGCTTTTGTTGATCTATAGTTTTGCTCTAATTTTATAATTTTTGTACCTGGGAAATCTTTTTCAAAGTTTAGAATGTTTGTTATGTCTGCCCCTCTAAATGAATATATCCCTTGGTCATTATCTCCTACAACTGTAATGTTTCCATGTCTTCCAGATAGTAATGTTATGAGTGTAAATTGTGCTTTATTTGTATCTTGGTATTCATCAACTAGTACATATTTGAATTTTTCTGAGTAATATTCTAATACATCTTGATTTTCTGTTAGAATTTGTATTGTTAAATTTATTATATCGTCAAAATCTAATGCATTATTTTCTTTTAGTCTTCTTTGATATATTTCATAGATTTCTGCAATTTTTTCTTTTCGTATTTCATTATTTGTTCTTAATTTATATTGCATTGGTGTAAGCATTTCATTTTTGCTATTGCTTATCTCTGCTATGACTCCTCTATCTGTGTAAATTTTATCATCTAAGTTTAGACTTCGTATACATTGTTTTATCAAGGTTTTTTGATCTGAAGTGTCAAATATTACAAAATCCGAATTGTATCCTACTCTGTCTATAAATTTTCTAAGGATTTTAACACAAATTGAGTGAAAAGTTCCTATCCACATATCATTTGCTACTTCTCCAATTAAGTTTGTTATTCTTTCTTTCATTTCATTTGCTGCTTTATTTGTAAAAGTTATTGCTAAAATATTCCAAGGTTTTATATTTTTTTCTTCTATTAAATATGCTATTTTGTGTGTTAATACTTTAGTTTTTCCGCTTCCTGCTCCTGCAATTACTAGGCATGGTCCTTCTGTTTCTATTACAGCCTCTTTTTGTTTATCATTTAGTCCTTCTACTAAGTTCATTTATCTTTTCCTTTCTTAAATTATATCTAGTATGTATTTTTCAATTTCTATTGGTTTTTTAACAATTTTATATGATTGTTTTAAATCTTCTACAGCTGTCTTTCCTTTTTCTTCATCATTTGCATGTATATAAGCTAAAATGTCTCCTTTATTTACTTTGTCGCCAATTTTTTTCTTAAGCCATATTCCAACTGCATGGTCTATTCCATCTTCTTTTTTTACTCTGCCTGCACCTAAATGAACTGATGTTACACCAACCTTTTCAGCATTTAATTCTTCTACATATCCTTCTTCTTCTGAATATACTGGTATAATGTGTTTTGCTTTTGGGAACTTCTCTGGATTTTCTATGTAGCTTATGTCTCCTCCTTGGATTTGTACAAGCTCTAAAAATTTTGTATAAGCTCTTCCATTTTTGATGTTTTCTAATATTCTTCTCTTGTTTTCTTCTAAGCTGTTCCCTTCTCCTGCTAGTTTAATTATTTGAGCTCCTATTCCTGATATTATTTCTTTTATATCTTCTGGCATATTACCTTTTAAGCATTGTATTGTTTCTAATATTTCTAATGTATTTCCTACTGCACGTCCTACTGGTTCATCCATATTTGTAAGTACACATACTGTTTCCCTGTTTGCTAATGTTCCTATATCTTTCATCATTTTTGAAATTTTTATGGCATCTTCTTTTGTTTTCATAAATGCTCCACTTCCAACTGTTACATCAAGTACTATTTTTTCTGCACCTGCTGCAATTTTTTTACTCATTATGCTTGATGCTATAAGTGGCATACTTCCAACACAAGAGATTGAATCTCTTAGTGCATATAATTTTTTATCTGCTGGTGCTAAATTTGCTGTTTGACCTATTACACTAATTCCAACTTTTTGTACATTTTCTATGAACTTGTTTATTTCTACTACTGTATTGTATCCAGGAATTGATTCTAGTTTATCTATTGTTCCCCCCGTAAATCCTAACCCTCTACCAGACATTTTTGCGACAGGAATTCCAAGTGATGCAATTATTGGCATTAATACTATTGTTATTTTATCTCCTACCCCTCCTGTTGAGTGTTTATCTACAACCGTTTTTCCAAAAACTGATAAATCTAATATTTCTCCCGAATTAGCCATTTCCAAAGTTAAATTTGTTGTTTCCTCTTTTGTCATTCCATTTAAATATATTGCCATAACAAGAGCTGCTGCTTGATAATCTGTTATATTTTCTGCTACATATTCTGTTATAAAGTAATGTATCTCTTCTCTTGTTAGTTCTCCTTTATCTCTTTTTTTTGCTATTATTTCTTGAATATTCATTTTCTTGCTCTCCTTATACAAAATTTTTTATAAAGGTTTTCCTGTGTAATGAACATGGTCCGTAGGTTTTAAGTGCTTGAATATGTTTTGCTGTTCCATATCCCTTATGGCCAGAAAAGCCATATTCTGGGTATATTTCGTCATATTCTTTCATGATTCTATCCCTAGTAACCTTAGCAATTATTGATGCAGCAGATATACTATATATCTTTGCATCTCCTTTTATTATTGATGTGTATGGAATACCATATGTATCAATATGTTCTAAAGCATCAACTAATATTCTATCTGGCTTTACTTTTAGATTTGATATTGCCATATGAAGTGCTTTTTTTGTTGCATTTAGTATGTTTATTTCATCAATTTCCTTTTGGTCAACTATTCCTACTGCCCAGTCTATAGCTTCTGAGGTTATTTGCTCATAAAGCTGTTCTCTTTTTCTTTCTGATATTTTTTTAGAATCATTTACACCTTCTATAAATGAATCTGGTTTCATTATTGCAATACCCACCACAACAGGTCCTGCAAGTGGCCCACGTCCTGCCTCATCAATTCCAGCTATGTGGTTTAGGCCTGTACTATACAATTTTTTTTCAAATTCTTTAAGTCTGTTTAATCTTTCAATTTCTTTTTCCTTCATTTTGTCTCCTACATATCAGATAATTTATACTTTCCGTTTATCCCTAATGAATAATAAATTTCTTCTGAGTTGTAATCTACTATATAAAATTCTGTATTATTTATTTCTACATTTTTTACTCCTAAGTTGTTTAATTCCTCTTTGTTTAAAATATATAGTTCTGTACTTTCCTCTGTTGATAGCTCATTTTTTAATTTTTCTGTTATTTGATATTCTGTTTCATTATTTTCTAAATCTAGTTTTGTACCTACTAAGCTGTTGTTTTCTTTATCAACTGTGTTCTTGTTTTTTATATTAGTAATTACACTTTGAATTGCAAGCATTGATGATTTAATATCTTCAATCCTTTGTTGTTCCATATATTGTTTAACGTATTTCAAACTCGCAACAATTACTATTGTCATAACTATAACGATTATTGTAAGTGCTATAATAGTAATTCCATCTGCTTTTTTCATTATATAAACCTTCCCTTCAAATTAAATATATTCTATTATATATTTATAATGATATTTTTTCAATATAGAATTTGAAATTTAATTTATTTTTAATTTTAGCATTGTATTATTTGAATTGTTTAGTATAATATATGTATAGGAGGTATCTTTTATGGAGGACAATGGTTTTGTTAAAAAGTTCGAGTATTCTAAGAGTTCTAACAGAAAGCAAGTATATACTACTATTTTAATATCATTCATATCTGCAATTATAGGAGGTTCTTGTGCTTTAGGTATTTATTTTGGCTTTAATAGAGCTTCAGGTGATAAAGTGGTTGATACTTCGACAAGTAATTCAAAAGTTAATTATGATATTAGCGATTTAAATTTATCACAAGTTTCTTTATCTAATTATTCTGATACTGCAATATATGCTGCACAAAAGGCTTTACCTTCTATGGTAAGTATTACAGTAGAATATGATGTAAATTATATGGGAATGAAAAAATCTGCTGCCGGAGCTGGTTCTGGTGTTGTTATTAGTGATGATGGCTATATACTTACAAATAATCATGTTATAAGTTCATCAGATTCATCTTCTTTTTATCAAGTATCTGATGCAAAATCTGTTAAAGTTAAAATTTACGGAGATGAAACGGAATATACTGCTGAAATTATTGGAACAGATAGCCAAACTGATTTAGCTGTTTTAAAAATTGATAAAACTGGTTTGACCGCAGCTGAATTTGGCAATTCTAGTTCTGTTCAAATTGGAGAATTTGTTTTAGCAATTGGTAATCCTTATAACTTAGATTATTCAGTTACTGCAGGTATAATTAGTGCATTAGATAGAAAAATGACTGTTGAAAACACTACTTATAAAGTAATTCAAGCTGATTGTGCAATAAACTCTGGTAATAGTGGTGGTGCATTAGTTAATAGCAAAGGTCAAGTTATTGGTATTACCACTTTAAAATTATCTGGTACAGGGATTGAAGGAGTAAGCTTTGCTATACCTATTAATGATACTATTTCTATTTATCAAACCCTAATTGAAAAAGGTAAAGTTTCAAGACCTTTTGTTGGTATTTCTGGTTTAGACATAGACGAAGCAACTGCTATTAGAAATGGATTGACTAAAGGAATTTATGTTGATAGCGTAGTAAGTGGTAGTGCCGCAGAAGAAGCTGGAATTGAACCTGGAGATATAATTGTAGCTTTTGATGGAAAAAATATTTCTACTATGGATGAATTAAATGAAATTAAAAATACTAAAAATATTGGAGATAAAATTGAAATTAGGTTTTATAGAAAAAATAAAGAAAAAACTGTTACTATTACATTAGGAGAAAATTAAATAAAGAAGGAATATATAATTTAAAGAAAGAATATATAACTTTTCGAAATATTATATATTCTTTCTTTGTTTTACTTTCCTATCTTTGTCCCTTATCATAAGGAATTCCTTCTGCTTTAGGTGCTGCCGATTTCTTTGAGGTTAGTACTAAAACAATAAGTGTTACTATATATGGTATCATTAAATATATGTAATTTGAATCTTTTATATTTTCAAATTGTGGTAAAAATGAAAGTGAACCACTGTAATTTCCAAGTATTTTGAAAAATGCAAAAAACATTGAAGCAAAGAATATGCTTACTGGTTTCCAGTTACCAAATATCATAACAGCTAAAGCTAAAAATCCATATCCTGCAACTGATGATTGAAAACCCGCTCCTGCTGCTATTGTATATGCCATTCCTCCAATTCCGCCTAAAATTCCAGAAATTATAACTCCTGCATATCTCATTTTATATACATTTATACCTACTGATGCGGCTGCTTGTGGATGTTCTCCACAGGCACGTAATCTTAATCCAAACTTTGTTTTATATAATATTATAATTGATATTAATAGTATTACTAATGCAATTGGTGTTGTTAAATATAGGCTTTTGAAAATCAAGTTGTGCCAAAAGCCTGTGCCTTCTGCTAGTCCAAAAGTGCTTTCAGTCATTCTTATCCAAGTTGGAATATTTATTACTGTATTTCCTTGTCCTTGAATTGCCCATGAAAGTACAACTGCAAAAGCTGGTGCAAGCATATTTAATGCTGTTCCTCCTATTGTTTGGTCTGCTTTTAGATTTATTGCAGCAAAAGCTAGTAGTAAAGAGAAAACCGCTCCTGCTAAAGCAGAAATTCCTATTGTTATAAGCATTGCTATAATTGGATGAGCTGGACCAAAGCCAGATAGATTAAATGTCCTTAGTACTAAGCATCCTATAAGTGCTCCTATTATCATAATACCTTCTAGTGCAATATTTATTACACCACTTCTTTCTGAAAACATTCCTCCTAGTGCAACAAGCATTAAGGGAATTGCAAATATTATTGTTGAGCCTAATATATCTCCAAGCATTTCTATTGTCATTTATTTTGCACCTCCCTTTTGTTCTTTTTCTATTTTTATTTCTTCTTCTCTATGTTTCTTACTAAATATTTTTTCTATAAATAATCTTATTAGGAATGAAAATGCACTTAAGTAGATTATTGCTGATATTATTATATTTATTATTTCACTACTAAATTGATATCTTTGAAGTGCTTCTCCTCCAACTTGTATGTATGATATAAACAAACTACTAAATATTACTCCTATTGGATTTGATGCTGCAAGCAATGCTACTGGTATTCCATTAAAGCCCATTGCCAATAGGCTTTTTTCTATAACATATTCTGCTGTTCCACTTAAAAAATATATTCCACCTGCTAGTCCTGCAATTCCACCTGCTATAACCATTGAAAGTACTATGTTTTTCTTTGCATTTATTCCTGCATATGTGCTTGCATTTTTATTATATCCACATGCTTTTATCTCATATCCAAAAGTTGTTTTGTTTAAAACTACATAAACAATTATTGAAACTGCTATTGCTATAAAGATGCTTATATTCATATATGAAGATCCACCAAACAAAGTATCTAGCCCTGCTTTTGGAATTGTTGTTTGAACCTCATAAAACTTTTCAACTAATGCAAGTTTTACTGTTCTATTTGTTATAGAACCTGCCCAATAATTTTGTATCATTTGTGGTATGTTTCTTATAAGTAGATTAACTAAAAATAGTCCTGTCCAGTTAAGCATTATACAAGTAATTACTTCGTTAACATTAAAATGTGCTTTAAATAATCCTGGAAGGATTCCCCATAATGCTCCTCCAATCATTGCTAGCAACAAGGAAATATACCATGGTGTTCCAAGTACGGTGGCTGCAAAAAGTGCACAAAATGCTCCTATTGTGTATTGTCCTGATGCCCCTATGTTAAATAGCCCTGTTTTAAATGCAAATGCAACTGAAAGTCCAGTAAGGATTAATGGTGCAGCTTGATAAAGAACTTTTGCAAATTTTTCAGCTGTTGATATTCCCGTTCCGATTAGTGCTTCAAACCCTACAAGTGCTCTTGAACTATCAAAAACAAATAGTAATATAAGTCCAAGTATTAATCCAACTAATATTGAAACTAGTGATGCTGATATACTAAAAATTGCTTTTTTATTTATTTTCATTTTTATCAGCCTCCTTACTTTTGTTTCTATTTGCTCCTGCCATGTATAATCCAAGTTCACTTAGTGTGGTTTTTTTAGGATTTAATTCACCTACAATTTCCCCTTCATATATTACTAGTATTCTATCAGAAAGATTCATTACTTCATCTAATTCTAAAGAAATTAGCAATACAGCTTTTCCTTTATCTCTTTGCTCAACTAATTGTTCATGAATATATTCTATTGCTCCAACATCTAATCCTCTTGTTGGTTGTACTGCAACTAGTAGCTCTGGATCTTTATCTATTTCCCTTGCAACAATTGCCTTTTGCTGGTTTCCTCCAGACATTCCTCTAACAATTGATACTGGTCCTTCACCTGAACGAATATCATATTCTTTTATTAATTTTTCTGCATATCTTCTTACTTCTTTTTTCTTTATAAATCCTGCCTTTTCAAACTCTGGCTCCCAATATCTTTGAAGTATTAAATTTTCCTCTAGTGTATAGTCTAGAATTAATCCATGTTTATGTCTATCTTCAGGAATATGACTCATTCCAAGTTTTGACCTATTTCTAATTTTTGCTTTTGTTATATCATGTCCTAAAAATTCTATTGTTCCTCCTGATACCTTTTGAAGTCCTGTTAGTGCTGATACAAGCTCTGTCTGTCCATTTCCATCAATACCTGCAATACACACTATTTCGCCTTTTCTAACTTCAAATGACACATTCTTTACAGCATTGTTTTTATGTACTTTTGAAGGAACTGTAAGATTGTTTACTTTAAAGATTACTTTTCCTGGTATTATATCTTTTTTATCGACTGTGAATTTCACATTTCTTCCTACCATCATTTTTGATAATTCTTCTTTAGTTGTGTTTTTTATTTCTACTGTTCCAATTCCTTTTCCTTTTCTTAAAACTGTACATCTATCTGCAACAGCCATTATTTCATTTAATTTATGTGTAATAAATATTATTGATTTTCCTTCTTTTGTAAAATCTCTCATTATATTCATTAATTCATCTATTTCTTGAGGTGTTAATACTGCTGTTGGTTCATCAAATATTAAAATATCATTATCTCTGTATAACATTTTTAATATTTCAACCCTTTGTTGCATTCCTACACTTATATCTGATATTAGAGCATCTGGGTCTATTTTTAGTTTGTATTTTTCACTTAGTTTCATTACCTTTTTTCTAGCCTCATCTTTTTGTAAAAAACCAAGCTTATTTGGTTCTACTCCAAGGATAATGTTATCTAATACTGTAAAGCACTCTACTAATTTAAAATGTTGATGCACCATTCCTATATTTAATGCATTAGCATCATTAGGGGAATTTATTTTAATAACTTTACCATCTTTTTTAATTGTTCCTTCTTCTGGTTGATATAAGCCAAAAAGAACACTCATAAGTGTTGATTTTCCTGCTCCATTTTCTCCAAGCAGAGCATGTATTTCACCTTTTTTTAATTGAAGTGTTACATTATCATTTGCTTTAATTCCTGGAAATTCTTTTGTTATATTTAACATTTCAATTACATAGTTTTCTTTATTTCCCATTTTTCCCTCTCTTATTGTTAAGAGGCTAGGCAATATTTATGCCCAGCCTCTAGCCGTTTTTATTAAAATTAGTTTTGATAATCTACTTTTATAGATGTTTTTGGATTATTTTTAATATCATTGCTTACTTTTATTTTTCCAGATTTTACATCTTCAAAAAGTTTGTTGTATTCTTCTACTGTAAACTTTGTTAATCTCCAAGATTCTTTTGCTGTTGGTAATCCAACACAATTATCTTTTGCTCCAAGTTTTGATGTTTTTCCAGCTAAGTCTTCTGGCCATTTCTTGTTTTGTGTACCATATAACTCACCTAATGCTAAAACAACTGAGTTTTTAAGCTCTTTCATTGCAGAAGTAATTATTACTTTTGATTCTGCTGATTGGTCAACGTCAACACCAATTACTTTTCCGTTTGCTGCTTCTGCTGCACTAACTGCTGATAGGTAAATTTGTCCACCACATGCAAATACTACTTCTGTTCCTTCACTATACCAAGCTTCCATTTTTGTTTTGATTTCGTCAGATGCTGAAAATACTCCTGAATACCAATATTTGATTGATACATCTTTTTCTACTCCTAATTCTTTTGCTGCATCATTTGCACCTTGAACAAATCCAAATCCAAAACGGATAACTGCATCAACATCCATACCACCTAGGAAGCCTAGTTTTCTGTATCCTTCCATAACTGCTGCATATCCTGCAAAATATCCTGATTGTTCTTCTTGGAATAATATACAATGAACATTTTTTTCTGTTTTGTATTTATAGTTTTCATCATGTGGTTCACCATCAATTAATAAGAATTGAACATCTGGGTATTGAGTTTGTGCTTGGTATATAGCCTCTTCGCATAACATTCCTGGGCAAACTACAACCTTTGCTCCTGTTTCAATTGCTGTTTTAATTGATTCAAGACGAGCTGCTGTTGAATCCTCAGATGGTTTGTAGTAGTTGTAAGATATGTTATTTGCTTTTGCATATGCTTCTACACCCTCCCAAGTTCCTTGGTTAAAAGATTTGTCATCAATATTTCCTACGTCTGTTACAAGTGCGATTTCATATTTGTCATTTTTCTTGTTTTCTTTTTGACCACATCCTGTAAAAAGTAGGCATGACATTGCAAGTACGATTACTAATGCTACAATAGTAAGTTTTTTCATATCAAAAACTCCTTTCAAAAATAATATTCGTCTTTTCTAGACTGACTAGATTATATCAATACATACATATAAAAACAACCCTTTTTTTTAAATTTTTAATTTTTTTTATTCTATTTTAATGATTTTAGTAGTTTTAAATCTTTCCAAAAATATATTTTCTTGCTTTCATCTCTTAGAAGTGCTGCTGGATGAAATGTTGGTAGTATTTTTATTCCATCTTTTTCAAACCATTTTCCTCTGCTTGATGTTATTCCATATTCTTCCCCTAATATATTTTTTAGTGCTACACTTCCGTAGAAGTACAATTACTTTTGGATTGATTAATTTGATTTGTGAATCTATGTACTCTTTGCAAATGTCTGCTTCATCTTTTTCCGGGTTTCTATTTTGTGGAGGTCTGCACTTTACTATATTGGTTATATATATGTCTTCTCTATTTAAGCCTATCCCTTGGAGTGCTTTGTTCATGAGTTGTCCTGCTTTTCCTACAAAAGGTATTCCTTGTTCATCTTCATCTGCTCCTGGTCCTTCTCCTATAAACATTATTTCCGCTTTTTTGTTACCTGTCCCTATTACTATATTTTTTCTTGTACTGCATAATTTGCATTTTTTACAATTTTTACATTCTTTTTCTAATTCGTCCCAATTTTCGTACATATTTCCTCCAATTTAATTTCTTCAATTTTGCCATTATTTCTAATTATATATTTTGCTTTTGAAATGTAAAACTCATCTGTTTTTTGTATTGCTAGCCTATTTTTTGCTGTTTTTAAGCTTATGTTGTCTCTCTTGCAGATCCTTTCTAGTTTAATATCTTTTTCTGCTAATATTGCTATTGTAAAATCACATATTTTATCTAGCTTGCTTTCAAATAAAAGTGGTGCATCTAGTATTATATTCTTACTGGTTGTTTCTTTTATTCTATTTTTTATTTCGTTAACAACGTATTTATATGTTAATTCATTCAATTTATTGCGTTTTGATTTGTCTGTATAAATAATATCTGCAATTTTTCTTTTATTTAGCTTATTGTTTATTAATATTTCTGTTCCAAATAGTTCTATTATTTTTTCATAATATATGTGTTTTGGCTCTGATAATTCTTGTACAATTACATCTGCATTTATGATTTTTGCATTTATCTTCTTTGCTAGAATTTGAGAAATTTCACTTTTACCAGAACCAGAATTTCCTGTAATTCCTATTATCATTTTTTACACCTTTTTCTTTAATATTTCTACAACAGCTGTTGGGACAAATTCGGATATTTCTACACCATTTTGCCATAATTCCATTACTAAGCTTGATGATAAATATCCTAATTCACCTGCTCTAAAATAGCAAGTATCAAGTCCTGAGATTTTTTGGTTGGTTTCTGCTATATCTTCTTCATATTGATAATCTGTTCCGTTTCGTAATCCTCTTATTAATATGTTAGCTCCATGTTTTTGAGCTTCTTTTACTGTAAGGCCATTGTACAAGACCACTTTTACATTTTTTAGTTCTAGTTCTTGTATTGTTCTTTCTATGGCTTGTTTCATTTCCTCTTTGTTTATTCTTGTTTTCTTTTCATTGTTATATGCTATTCCAACAATCACTTTGCTAAAACAATTTGCCGCTTTTCTTACAATTTGCAAGTGTCCATTTGTAAAGGGATCAAATGAACCTGCATAAAAACCTATTGTTTCCATTATATCATTTCCTCTCTTTTATTTCCTCTAATATTAATTCTTTTGGTTTGTTCTGTATGTATTCATATTTATTAATGTTTGGATTAAATGCACATATTGTTTTATAACTACAATAATCACAACTTGATGTTTTTTTGTTTTTATCATACATTGGTTGTATATCAATTTTTCCTTTTAATATTTCTTGTGATATTTGTTTTATTATTCTTCTTATTGCTTTCTGTAAATTACTAAAGTCTTCTTTTGTTACTATGTTTGATCTTGATTTGCTTATATTACCATCTTTATCTACAAATACCGGTAATATATCAGAATATCCTTTTTCTAAAGTTTTGTCCATCATTTTTGCGACTTTTATATCTGCTAAAATTAGTCCATTCATTCTAAAACTTTTTCTTATGCGTTTTTCTATTTCTTCATCACTTAAGTTTTTACTGTTTTGTATTATTGGCTCTATTAAATTGAAATATAATATTCCTGCTGGTTCTTTATGTTGCTTCTCTGATATTATATCCATGTATGTCATTAATTGAAGCTGTCTTCCTGCAATCACTTGATTTAGGTTTATATTATATTCTGATGATTTATAATCTATTATTCTTATGTACTCACCATCTTCATTTTTCCCTATATCTATTCTATCTATTTTGCCAAAGATTTCAATATTGTCTTGTTTTTTAGTAAATTCCACTTCATGTCCTGCTACTTTAAAATCACTGGACTTTATTTGGTACACTATATATTTTATTGATTCTTTTATTGTCTTTTTTAATCTGTTTGTTAATACAATAAATTTTGGCGAACTCGAAAATATATAATTGTCATCTAGTTTTAGTTTTTCATTTATTATTTCTTCTATAATTTTTTCTATTTCTTCTTCTTCAATATTTATGTTAGGAATTCTCTCAAAAAATGTGTCTATAACACTATGCATAAATGAACCTGTATCTATAGAATTTAATTTATATTCATCTTCTTCTTTTATGTTTAATCCATATTTTAGATGGAAGGAAAATGGGCATTTTCGATATTGTTC
>JABLTK010143950.1_pt1 | contig 29324 bp, 20 predicted proteins | sample 7160131 | NCBI WGS metagenome assembly JABLTK01 (sample SAMN14651221, study PRJNA627086) | human gut metagenome | isolation source: feces | host: Homo sapiens
ATACACTACGTCTTGATAGCATTCTTCGAGGCTGTCTTTGCGGCAGAAGAAATGATACGCTGCATTTCCTTGTACTTATGAAGAAATCGGGATCCAAAGCAATGAAACTAAAATCGGGCTGATTTTTGGTAACAAACAGAACAAGCAACTGTATGAACAGGATGTGCTTCTGTATTAAAAACTTGCTTTGTAAGATCCACAACCTTATCATCTTTGAAAAGAAGGTATGCATACTTCACAGTCTCAGCCAAGAAGAAACTCTCCATATTATTCTCCTGAGAATGGGGATCATCGACATTATAAAGGTGACCAAAACCAAAGTTGGTTTTGGTTGACTTTTCAATTCCTTGCCACATTTTCCATCCCCATTCTCGGTAAATCGGATCTCCTGTGATTTGGTTCATATAGTACATAGTCTCAAGAGCTTCAGGACGAAGAATGTAATAAGGTGCTCGAGGGTTCACTCTCGGTGAAGGACCATCCATGATCATAGATTCTCCTGCTATACCTGTAGCTGTACTAATATACATTCGATAACAAGTATATGCAAGAGATTTGGCATTCGCCAGATCACGATCTCGAGTGTTAGGATTGATATTATGAAGGACTCCCAAAGCCAACATACCTCCAGTGAAACAGGCTAATGAACCCATTGACCTTCCATTGTGTCCTCCTTCATAATCTGATGTATAGAGCAAACCAGATGGACTTCGACGGAAGATATGTTTCGTGATCCCATCCACTGCATTGTTATACATGGTTCTGATTCGCTATTGGTCATACCAATCTGTAACACTTACCTCATCCTTCTTTCCTTCGAGAATCCACATCTTAACTAAGTATTCATAATATGAATCAGCTCCTCCACTCATCGAATAAGGACCTCCTGAACCTTGACCTGTGACTACATTCATTCGCATAGGAAGAATCCCATCCATAGTAGTTGCCTTGCTTAGTGAGTCATATAGTTTATCCATCACTTTTCGGAACTTTCGATTCCTTGTCTTTGCTGCAAGATACAGAATCTCAACAGAATTAGTTCCTACTTCAGCTAGAATCGCATTTCCTCCTGTCCAACTAGGTGAGGAAGCAGCTCCAGTGTGTAAATTGATACTGTTATGAGGATAACCAGATGGAGTATTAAATGCAGGAAGCATTCGTGTAACCAGATCCTCAGCCTTCCTGAGGTACAGTGAATCTTGGGTAAAGTCATACATGGCCAGTAGACCTCCTGTAATACGGATATTCAGTTCAAATAGGGAGTTTCCACGATTCAAATCAAAGTTGAGTCCTTCAACAAGAGATCGAGCGTTTTGAACCTCTTTCTTCAATCCCATCAACCAAAGTGTGTCTAAAGAGTCGATAGCCGTCATAGCTACACCACCCCAGTTATTCTTGGAATTCCCATTCATAGGACCAAGTTCATCTTTACCCCATGCATGTTCACGATAATTGGCCCAGGTAAAACAGGTAAGTCCTCGGATATGGGCCGCACGCTGCTCATTCAATGCATGATAATCTGAAGTCAGTGCTGGAGGAACAGCAAAACTGAATTTACCAGTTGTCAGGAGTGACTCTGATTGGTTTAAAAGATAATCAGAAAACGATTGAAGTGGTTTTGTTAGTTCTGGTATTGGTTCAGGGTATTCTGGCTTACACATCTCATCTACTTGAGGTGGAGGAAGTGGATACGTCGTTGTCTGACGCAAGGAAGATGCAGGAGGTTGATAGACTGCCGGTCGCTTGAGGTACTGCTCTAAGAGATCTGAAGTCACAGGAACTTGCTCGAATTTCATATCCTCACTTTCAAGAGTTTCAGTTTCGGTATCGGTCATTGGAGGTACCTCTATTTCTGGAGACACTTCTTTGGTCTCTGGGGACATAGTCTCCAACTTTGGTGACACAAACTCATTACTCTTCTTCTCAGTTATACTAGCGGTCAACTTAATATGGGGATCCTGCTGTAATACAGAATCAGCACTTACAGCCATATTATTAGTATCAACACTCGGTTTCCTACCCATTACGCATCTTTCACATCTATACACATAGGAAGAAGAAAGCCTCATGATCACAACAAATGCGCAAATGATAACTATACCAAAGATGATCTTGAGTCGAGTAGAACGAACTACTGTTTTCTGATACTTATTTTCATCATCATCAAACGAATCCGGCAATCTATAGAAGAACATCCTATTCATGAATGGTATTAAGGAAACAAGATATCAACTTGTTTATATAGGGTTATTTTGATAATAGAGTGTAGTGCTCGAGTAGCTCAGCTGGTTAGAGCGTCGTGCTAATAACGCGAAGGTCTGGGGTTCGATCCCCCGCTTGAGCATTTTTCTTTCAACAAACATACACTACTTAAAAGTTTCGTGTACCTTCACAAACCTAAATTGCCGAGGATTTCCAGAATTTCTATCGATTATACTTGAATCCAATAACTACATAGAGGAAATGGACTGTCTTCGATTTCCTTCTATCCGCGAATTCACAGACACAGATTCTGTAGAAGTCGATAACAGGAGTGGGGGGATTATGGCTTCGGGCCTCGAACATACTGAACAAGGGAACACATACTGAAATGATAGATGAACTGATGCAATCCGCTTGTCATCTTGATATATCTAGATTGAAATCATCTAACATCACTTACATAGGACACTCCTTCTGCTTCAGTAAAAGATGACCATTTCAAATGGTACGATCCAGAACCCAAATACATATCAAAGACATCTCCCTTCCGGTACAACTCGATGGAGAAACGTAAGTTCTGGATGGACTTTGTATTGTTAATGTAAAGCAGCCGATTCCAAGAGGGAGTGATTCCAAGAACAGGATCTGTTATACAACAATCCTTATTGGGCAGAACCAGCCGACATCGATATTGCGAATTCCAATCTTCAATTGTAATTTCGGCTCTTTTGATTGTCAACAGCAGAAGACAAGGGGATATGGAGATTGATTTAGGAACACTAAACTTGGTATCCTTATAGATTCGTTGGATTTGGATTTGAAGAGAACATACCACAGAATCAAAGACATGATCGGTGACTTGAAGATTCAACTGAGTTGATTTCCCATACCGATTTGATATTATGTCTGCAGAAAAAATTGATGCTATTGCAAACGGTTTTCTATGAATCACTCCAATCCTATACATAGACTCGGGTGTTATCGTATGCTCCCTTCGACGAATCGCAAAATCTATAGAATACAACTGTAAAGAAAGCTGATTTGTTGAGTCTATCGAAAAGAAACATCCCAACTCCGGATCTCGATTCTTTTTCATGTGGCCAAGATTGATCACATTATGCATATACGAAATCTATAATATAAGGACATAATACGAATAAAGTACCGATACTGAATAACAACCATTTGGAATTCCATTTGAGGATAGAATTGTGATAAGCAAACCATTAACACCATCCATTTGAGTATCCGATAGAAACGGAAATGGAAGTGTTCGATTTCGTTTTCGCAATTAGTCCCAGGAATTGATCTTATTTTTATAGAATTGTTAAGATAACTATTTGATATCCTTAGGAGTGAGCATCTTTTTCTTCTCAACGAATGCAGGACATACGGGAAGATAGTTGGAGGGGAGAGAGTCATAGTGCTTCCGAAGTTGTGGGTTTCTTCTACAGTCCTGTTAATGTGAACCCCGTTTTTACCAAACGGAACTCCAAATCAAAGAGACATCGTCATCCTGTCCCTGAATTTGCTCAAACCAAGTAGTTGCTGATGGAAGAGGCTAATTTGCAGTTTTCGTTTAGTTCTGAAAAGTATCTGTAATTATTCAAACTACCTTTATAATCCTGACTTGCCTGTGAACTGGGATGACGTGTTTTCGATAGAAAGCTATGTTGATGAGGCTGATTGCTGTCCAATCTGTCTTATGCCGTTCTCTGTACCGAGAGCAACAAAATGTGGACATATCTTCTGTTATCCATGCATCATGTACTATCTTCGTCAACAAGAGGATGAATGGGTGAAATGTCCAATGTGTGGAGAGTACTTTGATAGTCTGTCACTCCGTCCGGTACGTATTCTTCATGCCAAAGCACCGATTCGTGAATCCAATCCATGTACAATGGAACTAGTTGCTAGAAATCGGGGTGTTGTGAATGGTTTCTCTGCTTCTCTCGATAATATTGATACATACCTCAATAACCCCTTCCCTCTAGCAGATTCACCGGAGCAAGTGACGCAGTTCTGTCATTTATTGCGATATTCTCCTCAATATGAATTGAAGAACTTGGAACATGATTTGAATGACATTGATGCATCTCTCGCTTCAATGAATTCTGCTGGAGAAGTTCTTCTTCTTGGAGCACTCCAAGTGATCAAGGAGGATATTCAAGGAAAAATACAGACTATACAGGCTTTTCTTCAAGTTCATCCCAATTCCATACCATTAACCGTTTCATCCTTACATCCAATAGATAGTGATGTTCTTCTCTATTACAGCTGTCCATCTCACTTATCATACCACCTGCATCCTTTTACTCTCAAGTGTCTTCGATCCCAATATGGTGATTACAGTGATCTTCCTCCTACTATCACCTCTACTGTCGTTCAGATCGATGACGTCGAGGTTGCTTCTGGATCAGCCGCAAAGGACCCTACACTCCATCACTTCCCTTCTTTTGCTCCCATCCACTATGTGGAGCTTGATATCCGTCCCTTGCTCTGTGGTCGACTGGATGAGCGACTGTGGAAGGAAATGAAGAATCGTGAAACGGAGCGACGTCGCATCCAGCGACTGATGAAGCGAGAGGAACGAAAGATTGGAGTAACGTTAGTTGTTTGCTGTCATGAATAGAGACATATCAAGAGAGAGGAGCAGTCCTTTATGGAACAATTTGCTCCATATTTGGTTGAAGAACCTGAGGTGAAACCCAACATGATGGATTGTGTAAGTTTTCCAACTTTGCCTTCATCGACACATACTCCCGTTGAACAGCCTCCACGGAATGCTTGGAAGGAGAATGACGTTTTGGGAGTGAATGTAGAGATTTGCACTGCTTTTGAAGACTAGTTGAGTTTGAATCGAAGTATTCAGAAGGGCAACTTTCCAGCACTTGGTGAATCGAACAAGACAACGTCATTATCAGCGCAACCGAAATCTACAATGGATTGGGGAAATGTTGCACATGCTTCTCCACAGAAAGCAAAGTCGAAGGCAAAGAAGAAGTCTATTCCTTTATTCTCCTTTTAGTATCTGTTTGTTCAGGGATGTCGATATTGCGAGAAGCAGGCAAATACGCCATTGTCGGAGTTGCTGGGTTCTCTCTTTATCAGTTGACTGTTGATTTGGTGTATCAAACAGGAAGCTTTGTTAACAACTGCTTTGAATGGTTCATTGTGAAACGGATACAAAAGGAATATGATATTCTAGGTATCCTAGGATCGTGCAAATGAACAGTATATTCTGATTCATAGTGGGAAAACTTCTAAGATTTATAAGGTTAGGAGGAAAAGAGATGGAGAGATTCTTGCTCTTAAAGTCCTGAGCAAATGTAACATCTATGTCCTCGAATCCAATGCTTTCGATAACGAACGATTCATTCTTTCTAGGGCAAATCATCCAAACATTATTAATCTTATTGGAAGTGATTCCAAACTGATGTATCAACAACTAGAATTGGAACTGGCACCAGATGGATCTGTACGTGTTTGACTTCTTTCTGACTATAGTTATTATCTTATGTCCACAAACATGGTCCATTGAGCGAGCTTCTTGTTGTCCGAATGCTTTGTCAACTTCTTGATGCAATGATCTATTTGTTCAATAAGTTGATACTACTTCATCGTGATATCAAACCTGAGAATGTCCTCATATTCCGGATCCCTTATACATATTCTGGGATCGTTGATCACTATTATAAATCTATCCAACAAGAGAATAATCTCGTTTTCAAATTGTGTGGTAAGTGTTGTCTTTGGCTTTCAATTAGATTTTGGATTTAGCGGAATTAACAGTGATAATTGTGGAACCAAATGTGAGATCCGGGACGACTGATCATGTGTAGACTATACACATCCCGATGTTTTTGAGGGTTTGCAGAAACACACTATTGCTAGCGAATTATGGTCTCTTGGAATTGTTGCACACTATGCACTCTTTGGAACAAATCCCTATTACAAATATTCTCAAGTTGAAGACAAATCCATGTTTATGAATCGGATTTGTATGGAAAGGCGGAACTGGAAACGTCTTGGACCCAAGCTAAGGAGTTGCAGATGATTTTGGTGTTCATTTGTAGACTTCTTCAAGATCTGTCTCAACCGAACCAACGATATCTTAATTGATGATGTGGTACAATTGTACAATGATTTGAGTGAAGAAAGGATACCCTGATCAACAGTTTGAATTCTATTGTTTGTTATGAATATGGTTGGATACAGATGGAATTCCTGAAATATGCTTTATTTTCGCACATCTTTCCGTTTTATGAATATCGACTCTAGATCCGAATGGAGGAGCCTCGAAAAAAGAATTCTATTATTGACATCTATATCCAGTCGTTGAAGAAGGATAATGAATTCTACAAGAAGAAAATGGAGACTCAACAGAAAGAGACGATGGAGTTGAGTCTGAGGTATGAAGAAGAAAAGAAGAAGCAACAGTCAGAATTAGCATCCTTAAAAGAGGATCTTGCCAAGATGGTTCGTGAGGTTACCAAATTAAAGGGTGACAATGCATTGCTCATGGAAAGACTAAGCGAATATGAATCATCCTATGTTCTCGGAAGTGGTTCTAAGAAATTGAAGGATGCATTAGGAGAGGCTCGAAAGCAGTTACGTGAAACTGTTGACAAATATAATGAACTCGTGGACTGCTATGATGCTGCGAAAGAGCAGTATTCAGGCGCTTGTTCCGAGTCTGTTGTTCTTCGTAGTGAGAATGAAGACTTACGAAACGATCTAGAGCGGTCTAGGCAGATGTATCAGGCAGCTGCAAAGGAATTAGAAGATAATCGCGACGATATGGCATCGATGATGAAGGAACTCAGTGAATTGCGCATGGCTATGGAGCACGCTCCAAAGACGGAAGAGGTACAGTCAGTCTCGACACGCTCTTCTGTCTCTTCCTCCTCGTCTGTTGGACAAACTCGTCTTATCACATCTCTTCGTGGTCAGATCAAGGAATTGACAGGTATCATTGAGAAGATGCGATCTGAACCGGAAAAGCGAGCTCTGGAGGCAACGACAACACTGTCAGCAACTCGCTTGATTCTCGATTCTCTCTCAAAGGGTGTTAGCTCTCTGTTGGCAACGGTATCCAATGATGATAGTCCTGCTGTTTCCTCTATCGTCTCTACAGTCGCTCAGCTGCGAGTACATGTCAGTGATCTAACTATCGCTGTAACTGATCAAGCAGACGAATGTGCTCAGTTGAAGAAATCGACTCGTTCAGTGGGTATTGCGTCGAGTGGAAGTGTTAATGAGTGGATGCAACGAGCTGACACAGCTGAACGTCAGTTACTAGAGGCAAAGAAGCGGGCAGAAGAGGCCGAACAGCGTGCAAAGGAGGCTGAGCAACACTGTGAAGAACTGCAGTATTCTTATCAGAACCCAGCTTCGATGGATGATTTATCAAGGCGAGCAGATGTAGCAGAGAGGAAGGTAGTTGAGCTGTCACAGAGAGCTTCCACATTCGAGCGTCGAGTGAGTGATCTGGTTAGACAAAAAGAGACCACTGAAAAACGTGTACAAGAACTGGCACACTCACTGGAGACGATTCAAGAGGAACGAGACTCGTTGAAACGTCTGTTAACTACAGCAAATAATGGATTGTCGAAAGCGAATTCTGAGGTAACACAAACCAGAGTATCGAATGGTTCTCCTTCTCTCCGAGAGACAGAGTTGCAACGACAACTGAAGGTAAAGGAGGAAGAGATTCGACAGATGCAACAGAAGGCTGATGAATATCAGAAACAAGCGAAATTGAAAGATTCTTTACAGCAACAGCTGACAGCTAAGGATACAGAGATTAGCAAACTGCGATCCTCTGTAATCGAGTTGGAAGGAGAACTTCAGCGCTGTCAACAGGATTTGGAATTAGCTCTCTCCAAAGAGGTTCCTCCTCCTATTCCTCCTCTTCCTAGTGAAGTTCCTACTGTTTCCATGATTGGTTTGATGGAGGAATCGGTACCAACTCTACCATCCAACGAGGTTGTCCCGAGTCCTATACCATCTAACACAGACAGTCATGTTGTTGAGGCAGGTACCTCGGATGATGCTATTGTTGAGGTGTTACAACAGATGATCGATTCACCTGAAAGCTTCAGTCTTGATACCATCGATGATGTCAGTTTTCCTGGTAGGTTCAATAACGTACTATCATATAGATTGCGGGTTCAATGACGATCATATGCTATTGTTTACGCGGTTCTTGAGGGAGAATCAGTTCCCTAGTCTTCGGATCATCGATATGTCAAGTTGAACTGTCATTTGATTTTCATCAGTAGATAATGTGCTAACAGAGAGAGGTGTAATTCCTTTCATTCAAACTCTCATTCAGAAGAAGATTACTACATTGGAAACTCTGGACCTATCTTGTGGAGTCCTATTTGTACTGTAATTTGTAGTCAACCAGCTTGATGACCATTTTGCTCAATCTCTTCTGGATGTTTTTGTGAGTGCGAATGTTGAGTGTTCTATTAAGAATATTGTTTTTGAAGGTAAGGATTATTGTTGTTTTCTCACTGAAGGAAACCCCTTCTCTCCTAGTGTTTTGCAGCAAATGAAGTGTATCTATGGGGGAAAGAACTAAGGGAATTTGCGTTGTGTTGTGTGACTATAGTTGTTTGTTAGGAAACTGAAAGGAGTTATTTCTGTTGGTAGTTAGGTCAAAACAACACTACGAAATGGATAACTCAGTAAACAAGTTATTTGTTCCGAAGTAGGAATACGATAGCTATGAATTGCTAATATTTAGTGAGTGTCTGGGCAATGTACACTCATTTCAGTCGAATCTTGTTCAAGTTGTAAATGAGTATCTTCAAGCTGTTGTTAAATGTGAATCTGTTCAGACTACCCAAGTTCAAGAGATTCTAGAGAGTCTGACGTTTTTGCTACCAGTTGTTCCAGAATTGGTCCAGCCAGTAGTTGTCTTTTTATCGTCTCTTCATAATCCATTCAATGAATGGTTGTCCCAAGGTGATTTGACGTCATGGAGAACTCTTTATCGTTTGTTACCGTTTGTAGTGGACAAAATTCGTGGAATTTGGACTTGGGAATCTCTTTTTGATTTCCTATCATGCGATAACCTCAAGATCCGTTTCTACGCATGCAAAATTGTATGTTCTTTATTGAACAAGACAGAGAATGAGCGCTGTCAAATGGAACGACTCCTTGGAGTTGATCAGTCATCTGTCTTTCAGTCAACAGTGCTGATGGATCTTCAGAAGGAGGAGGGTTGTTATCAAGAAACAATTCGGAACGCACGACGAGACTATCTTCAGAGGAGCATTCCTTCCTCTCTAGCGTCAATGGAAGAAGAGCAAGAAGAGTCTTATTCCTCCCAGCAATATGTCAATGTATGTGGATTCATTATTCCCTGTAATAGCCGTCCATCATCAAATATGCGTGCAAATACATCGCAGACAACAGAACGCATAGATTCTTTCGTTCTTACAGAAACTTCGAAGCTTAATTTGCAGCATGTCTGTCTCCAAATGCAGGATTCCACTCCCATTTTGCTTCAAGGAGCTTCAGGATGTGGCAAAACCCGTTTATTCCAGCATTTAGCTCATCTAACGAATAACGATGACTATATACAATTATACCTCGATGATCAGACTGATGCCAAAACTCTCATTGGTAATTATGTGTGTACTGATGTCCCTGGAGAGTTCGTGTTTCAACCAGGTACTTTGACTCAAGCCATCTCTCAAGGTACTTGGATCATCATTGAGGACATTGATAAGATCCCATTTGATATTGTGTCGACACTCTTACCAATCATCGAGAAGGGAGAGTTGAGTATTCCAAGTCGAGGAATGACAATTCCTGTTCATGAGAACTTCCGCTTGTTTGGTACAAGTTGCCACAGTTGTACTGCCAATAATAGTCCCATTAATAGTTTCTTGAGTAATCATTGGCATGTAGTCAATGTTGAGGGGTTCACTCTTTTGGACCTGCAGACTGTGATTATGAATCGGTATCCTCTTCTTCGAGAGCCAATTGTATGAATGGAATGATAGAATGATTCTTAGAGAGATCGAGTTTTGATCACATTTGAGGTGTTCAACCTTCCTTCTGCTCACGAGATGAGTCAGGAGACTCACAATCAGCAAGTATTAGGAGTGCTTCAAAAGCATTCTCCCGTATCTGTGAACATAACATCTGAAGAGTTGACCTTAATGAAAGCCGAACTCTTGCGGTAGTCTTTCATCTCTTCATTTATTCTAGAAATGGAAAGCCTGTCACAAGCAGAGACATCCTCAAGTGGTGCCAGCGAATGAACACGAATAATGTCATCACTTCTCTTACGAATGATAATCTCTCCGAGAAGACTCGGAAACTGATTCTGGATGAGGCTTTAGATGTGTTTGCTGGATGTTTACCGGCTGGACGAGGTCGAATGATTCTTTCACGTGTTCTTGCCATTATTTGGAATCTTTCTACAGCCTCTGTTGAAGGATATGTCCAGGCTGCTCCTCAGTTTGAGTTAGGAAAGAAGGCACTTGTGATAGGACGTGTTCAGATGCCTCTGGCTGCAGATGGACTGAGAAATCGACGATTCTTCAAGACAAAACAGAGTCTGCGTCTGATGGAACAAATCTGTGTGTGTATTAGGAATGTGGAACCTATGCTGTTAGTCGGAGAGACAGGCTGTGGTAAGACCACTGTCATTCAGTACGTGGCTGAGTTGATGGGCCAAGAATTGGTTGTATTGAATATGAATGAACAAACGCAGTGTAGTGATCTTGTGGGAGGATTCAAGCCTGTGGATCTGCGTCAGTTGGCCATTCCTCTGTACAATCGATGTTGTGAGTTGTTTAACGCATTGTTTGCCGATAATGTGAAATTGAGAAAAGGATATGATTGATAGAAGCATCCTAGTTTCAAGCCCTCATTGAAGAATGCTCTGGATAGTGAAGACTACAAGAAGCTTGTTGGCCGGTTTCAGAATTTCATTTCGTTCGCTACTACCAAGATTGCAAAGGCAAAAGAACAAAGTCAGCAGGCTCAACGACCTACAGAGAAGTATGATCGATGGAAGCTCGTGTTGGATGAGTTTCTCACATCCGTGGTCACCTTTGAGAAGAAGGTACAACAAGTGGAGAACAGTTTTGCATTCTCGTTCGTGCCTGGAGCCTTGGTGGATGCCATTGAGAAGGGTAAGTGGGTTTTGTTAGATGAGTTGAATTTGGCTCCTGGCGAGGTATTACAGCGACTGAGTGGTCTATTAGAAGATGCATCCAGTAGTCTGATTCTGAGTGAACGTGGTGATGTAACTCCCATTCGACGTCATCCCAACTTCCGTATCTTTGCAGCTATGAATCCTGCCACCGATGTAGGGAAGAAGGCACTCGCTCCCTCTGTCCGGAACCGATTCAGTGAATTCTATGTAGATGAATTGACAGACAAGAGCGATTTGGAGTTGATTGTGCGCAGTGCTCTGGAGAGTTCGCCTGCTAATGACACATCTGTTGCGTCTCGCATTGTGGACTTCTATCTCCTCGCCCGAACTAAAGCTGAGTCCCAGTTGGTAGACGGAGGAAATAAGAGTCCTCGTTACTCTCTACGTACACTTTGTCGAGGACTGGATTTTGTGAATGGAGCAAGTGATATGAAACTATCATTCCGTGTAGCATTGTATGAGGGTTTGTGTATGGCATTCCTAACCATGTTGGATGTTCCTTCTCAGCAGATCATGAAGAAACTGATTCAAGATACCGTATTCTTTGGAGGTGATGTGGTTTCCATGTATCCATCGAAGAATCCAGGTGGTACGAACAGTCATAAGGAGGATTATGTGTTGGTGAACAAATATTGGCTTCCAAAGGGCGACAGTCCTTGTGTGGATTTGTCTCAAGAGCAAGATGGTAAACCACCTCGTTTCATTCTTACTGACTCTGTTCGAAGTCGTCTCGATGATCTCTGTCGAGCCGTGCTCATGCATACATGTCCTGTACTTCTCCAAGGACCTACATCGTCAGGTAAGACTTCCATGATCATGTATTTAGCTGCTCTCACAGGTCACCGATGTGTGCGTATCAACAATCATGAATACACTGATCTTCAGGACTATACTGGTATCTACATCTCTTCACCATCAGGTCAGTTGGTGTTTCATGAAGGTTTACTTGTGGAAGCTCTAAGAAATGGATACTGGGTGATTCTCGATGAACTTAATCTTGCTCCTTCAGAAGTATTGGAGGCCTTGAACCGTCTATTGGATGATAATCGTGAACTATATATTCCTGAGACCAATACGATCGTGAGACCTCATCCGAATTTCATGCTCTTTGCAACCCAGAATCCTCCAGGCAAGTACGGAGGCAGAAAGGTCCTCAGTAGAGCTTTTCGGAACCGTTTCCTTGAGATGCATGTTGAAGATCTGCCTGCAGAGGAATTACAAGTGATTATTCAGAAGCGATCTCGTGTGTGTGAACGTTTTGCACGGGAAATGATTCAAGTGATGCAACGTCTTCAGATCGAACGACTGAATAGCAATGTGTTTGCTGGGAAGGATGGCTTTATCACGCCACGTGACTTGTTGCGATGGGGAAATCGTTGTCCAGCATCGAGTGAGGTGAGTGAAATGTGGAGGAATGATCCTTAGGAACTGGCTTATCACGGTTATTTACTATTAGCAGAGCGCTTACGTCGTGATGATGAACGAGCGAAGGTAAAAAGTGTGATTGAAGAGATCTGCAAAGTGAAGATTGATTTGAACGAATTCTATCTCCAAGACACAATTATCAATCGAATGATGACCCCAACAGGTGCTGAGCCATCACAAACACAGCTGTGGAATCTGGCAACTCTTCAAAGACTCCAAAATGCGATTAGTATTGATTATGCAACAAATGAATCTATTCCGAGTGGTCTGAAGAGTATTGCTATTACTGGCACACTTCAGAAGATGTTTAAGTTGATTGGTTTGTGTTTGCATTATGATGAGCCTGTTCTGTTGGTAGGAGGAACAGGTTGTGGTAAGACAACTGCAGTCCAATTAGTTGCTCAAGCTTTGAAACAACGACTTGTGATTCTGAATTGGTAGGAATGAGAAAATGGGATGATGATAAGCCATGCTCATACTGAAACAAGTGATATTATTGGAGGTCAACGTCCTTCTCGTACTCATGAGGCAGACTCGATTCTATTCAAGCAAATCCTCTTACGTCTTCTTCCTTTCATTGCTGATATATGTCCTATTCCTGATGTATTCCCTGCAGAACCACGACCTTCTCAAGATGTTCTATCTAATTGGATCCTACACGAATCACCAGCTTCATTGATGGCATGGATATCGCCAACACTCCAAACATATACTTCACATGCAAATGAAGAGGAAAAGAATCTTGTGAATGAACTTCGGGAAGTGTATGGAAAATATCAGACCATCTTCAACTGGCAAGATGGTCCTTTGCTATCAACAATGCAGCGAGGAGATATATTCCTGTTGGATGAGATTTCATTGGCTGAAGATGCTGTATTGGAGCGTATGAATTCTGTATTAGAAAATGAACGACAAGTCACAGTACCGGAGAAGGGAGGTGAATGCATTGAAACAATCACTGCAAATCCTTCCTTCCGTCTCCTGGCTACGATGAATCCAGGAGGAGATTTTGGTAAGAAAGAGTTGAGTGCTGCACTGCGGAATCGATTTACTGAGATTTGGGTGTCTCCATTGAATGGACTCGAGGATCTAAAGCAGATAATGAGAGATCGGATCCGAATGCATGAGCGAGGAAGTATCTATTTCCCTTCCATATCAGAAGCTACACAAGAGAATCTGGTTGCAGTTCTGCTTCCTTTTGTTGATCGAATCCTCACCTTTGTGGATTACTACAATGTGATCATGAATGCTAATACCACAAGCAGTCAGAATCGGACTGAAGCTACCACTCGTGATATTCTCTCCATTATTGATTTCATGAAATTGGCTGTTTCTCATCTCAGTATGACGCCTTTCGTCGCTTTTGCTGAGGCTCTGCAAATGATTCTTCTTGATGGACTAGGTATTGGAACCAACTTAAACAGTACGCAAGCGAATGAGTATAGGATGAAGTGTGTTGAGAAGATGATGGATTTGGTACCATCACAAGAACAGATAACGATACAGAACTACTACAAGGCATCCAATCAGATTGTTTGTGATTACCAGCACTTTGGTGTCAGTCCGTATTTGCTCTCTCTCACAACAACAGCTTCACAGGGAGTAGATCTATCGGATTATGACTTTGCTGCTCCCACAACATGTAATAATCTGAAGCGCGTATTGCGAGCTCTTCAACTTCATAAACCTATCTTGCTTGAAGGATCTCCTGGTGTTGGTAAGACCTCTCTTATCATAGCAATCGCTCAAGTGATTGGACAACCTATTGTCCGAGTGAATCTCAGTGAGCAGACAGATATAGCGGATTTGTTGGGTAGTGATCTTCCAGTACCAGCAGATGAACAAACTACAGATGAAGCTGGTAATTGCGTGAAGTTCCGTTGGTCCGATGGTGTTCTGTTGAGTGCAATCAAAAATGGTGCTTGGTTATTATTGGATGAACTGAATCTTGCCTCTCAACAAGTATTAGAAGGATTGAATTCATGTTTGGATCATCGTGCTACTGTCTACATTCCAGAGATTGATAAGGAGTTTCATTGTCCAAGTAGTTTCCAGATCTTTGCATGCCAAGTAAGAATAGAAGGATAAACTGATAATTAGAATCCTCTTGAAGAAGGAGGAGGTCGAAAAGGTTTGCCACGATCCTTCATAAACCGTTTTGCTAGAGTTTATGTTGATACATTGAAAGAAGAGGATATGATCCTGATTGGCCATCAGCTTCTTCAGAAGAAACTTCATGATTACTATGGACTAGATAATGCATGTGTCAACGAGAATGCTTATCAAGCTATTGTTGATAAAATGGTGAGATTTGTCGTTCAGTTGGATGAGTTACAAAACCGTGGGAGAGCAAAGAATGTGAATTCATTTGAATTTAATCTACGAGATGTATTCCGTTGGTGTGATTTGATGTTAGTGAATCAGGAGTATGAGAAAATGGAAAGAATAATGAATAGTGTGAACGATTGGCATCCCGAGATGTTCGTCTCTATGCTCTTCTTACAGCGAATGCGTGATTCTTTGCAGAGACAACGTGTCTTAGATCTATTTAATGCAACCTTCTCTATGCACTTTACTCCTGCTGCTTTCCCTTCTTTCCACATTACGGATACAACAATCCAGATTGGTAATGCTATTAGTCGCCGCATCAACTCTACACAGTCCTCATATGATCAACCTCTCCTTCGTCAATCCTTACCTTATCTCGAAAGTCTTCTCTTTGCTGTTCAAAACAAATTACCGTGTCTTTTAGTAGGTGATAGTGGAAGTGGCAAGAGCTATTCGTTGAAGACTCTGGCTAGTTTATTGAATGTTCGTTTGTATGAATACAATATGAATACCACGACAGATGCAACTGAGATTCTGGGGTGTTTCGAGCAAGTTGAAGCAAGTCGCCATTATTCACGGTTATTGAATGAATTAGTTTCTTTGCTACAAAGTTTTCTGTGGAGAGTTCTCATCAGCAATTGTTCGGCTGCTGCTGCTCCAGAGGATCGTGCAGACAAACGTCTTCGAGTGAACAGTATGGGGGATACTCGTGCTTCTATGGATGTGACCACTGAACAGACAGAAAGATCCTCTCCTGAGCTATCTAGGAAGCGATCATATGAGATGAGTCCTCGATATGGAGCAATGTTAAGTGCTGAAGGTGTATCAGTTCTCTATTCGTTGATTGCATATTTGAAACAAGAGGTTATGAATTTGGTGAGTAGTGGGAATGAGAGTGAACATCGTGAAGAAATCGAGATGGTGATGGAACGTTGTCGATCCAATCTTCAGAGTCTTCTCCAAGCAGTTGATGAAGCGTATGTTTCTGAGACAGTTGCTTTGTTGAAGCCAGTAGAGGGTATTCTGAATACTATTCGAGCAATTCATCATACTTCGAATCGTGTGAGTTTTGAGTGGATTGATGGATCCTTGATTGAAGCAATCGTTCGAGGCTATTGGGTTGTATTTGACAATGTCAACTTTTGTAATGCTTCGGTCTTGGATCGACTCAATAGCCTTCTTGAAAACAATGGAAGTCTCTTGATCAATGAATGTGGTCTAGTCGATGGAAAGGAACGAGTAATTCGACCTCACAATGACTTTAGAATTTTCTTTGTGATGAATCCTGCTTTTGGAGAGATCTCACGAGCAATGCGCAATCGATGTGTTGAGATTTACCTCATACATTCTTCTTCTCTTACTCAACCTATTCAGGAGACTCAAAAGACCTCTACACGTTTGTGGGATGAATTTGATATTGTCAACAGTTATCATGTGAATGACTTCCATTTGGTTCTGTTGATACTTCAGACTTATAATGATATTCGACAGTTATATACTTCTTCTCTTGCTCGTCTGAATACTCGCTATCTCCAGCGTTTTACTGCCCTCTCTGTTGAACAATTAGAACGAGGATTGGATCTGGAAGAAGCTGTTTCTTCTTCTGCTATCAGTGTGTTCAATAATTCTGCTGTGATTGAATATATGAAGAGTCTTCGTTGGCATAGTCTTGTTGATACTTATCACCGTTCAAAAGAGTTCTGTGAAAATTGTGGGATCCCAACTGATCTCTTTCTTACGCATCAGGAATCTTCATTAAAGTGTATTTGTAATGATGCTTCGGATGTACAAGTGTTGCGTGAGAGCGTATTACTCAATTATCTCATTCGTGCTGTGTCGATGCAACAATTGAATGAAACGGACATTCAGAACTGGATTCAGTTGTTACCTGAAGCTTCAGTAATGCAAGAGTTCTATTCGAAGCTTATCTTCTTTGCTAGGCATCTTTCAGACGAGAACTTTGGTCTCTGTGTGGTAGCAAGTTGTCTGCTCTTCATGCGTAGCAGGCCAAATCTTCATCATATTGAGGTTGTATTGACTCCTTCGGTCCATGATGCAGTGACTGCAGAAGCAGCCAACAAGGTATTTATGATGGTACGAGAAGCATTGAGTGCTATTCGAGGATGTTCGATCTACAAGAACTTGAAAGAGCAGCAACAGCAAGTTAAGGAGTATTTACAGCGTAGTACTACATCTGTTCAAAGAAGTCATATTCCTCTTTTCAGCAACAATTTGGATGAATCACAACTGTGTTCAGCTGATGAATTGTTTGCTCAGTTCCCTCTCTTCATTTCGTTGTCTGATCCAGTGATATACCGACTACAAAAGCTTGTAGTGAACTTAGGTTTGTTGAATCGTGATATGAACTATTCGAGAGTCTTAGAGAGACTCAATCAAGCTGTCAGACACATGAATCTCCTTTCCTCCATGGTACCGCTTCTTACACTACTCTCTCTTGAAGCGCAGAATGCAAAACAGAAGGTTCAAGGTCAAACTCTCAACTCTCAGACATTAGGAGAACGAAGTGTATTGGAAGTTAGTCTACTTCTGGCTCAAGGTATGTTAGATGAGACTCAGGTTCAGAACAGAACAGTTGCTGTAGCTGTTCCTCTGGTATCTTCTCTTATTCGATCTCTGATGGTCTTTATTGTAAGGGATATGGATGGAGAAGAAGTCGTTCTGATGATAGAGTATGTTATGAATCTTCTCCAAGTGTTCAAACAGACACATTATTCCAGTGTACTTGTGACTAAGACAAGTCAACACTACAATACTCAATTGATTGCTTTCTTACAACTGTTCAATAGTGCTTATACTCATTTCCATTCACTTATTCATTCATCAGCAATTAGTTCTGAGGAAGAGGAATATCGAAAGAATGTTTCCACAATTCTCCAATCTCTTCATATTGTAAGTAATATTTCAATGGACAATAAGTTATGGAGTATGATTGGACGTCCTTTGATGTCCTATCAATCCGATGCTTTCTCTCTCTTCATGGAAACACTTGGAAGACTATCAATGAATCGGTTTATGTTCACTGGTTCGATCACTCCTTCATCACTTCTTCACACATGTAGTGAATCCTATGTGTTAATGAATGAGGAGGAGAAACGAACTATTGTTGAGGCGATGGCAACATTAATGTGGCTCTCTCAATCATCTTCACAGTTTGCAGAGACTGGAACAGCGGGGGTCGTAACAGTGGAACAGTTGAAGGAGATATTGATCATGACGTTCAAGAGGTATGATCAGCGAGTACAAGAGAGTGTTCATGTTATTGATACAACCTTCCAAGGGTCTGTTGAACTTGGTGAAGATGAAGCAAGTGAGGTTGTATTTGTCCAAGAGGAAGCATTTTCATTATATGAACGACTTTTGTTTGATGTAGCTTTCATGAAGGAGACTCAGAAGGAACAGGCTCGCCTGCTACCTATTTTGTTCCAAGATGTAACCTCTTCAACTGTTCGTGAGGTGTATCAGAAGCAACTCTCAGCATCAACCTCCTCTCCTGAACAATTAATGGTACTGCGACAAATTGGTTGGCAAGCTGATGTTACGATGAAGGAGAAGCAGAAGGTTTTACTCTCAAATCAGCTGGAATATCTGCGATTATATCTGGAGAACTACTGGTCTGATTTTGCTCTGGGATATCACATTCTTCAGGAGGATGAATTTTTGCAGAAAGACCTTGATATGGCACGAGAAGAGGGATTAGGTGCTGGTATGGCTCTGACTCCTTATACTGCTGTGAATGTACAAGGTCTGTTATCTCCTTTACTTAGTGTGCGAGGTCAGCAAATAAAGAATTCCCGCGATCGTGTTGAATTACTTGAAACATACAAGAAACTCTTTGTAGAGCTGTTTAGTGTATTTGAGAAGGTACATATGAATAGACTGATTGATCCATAGAAAGCTTCAGGTCCTACAGTTCTGGAATCAGAAGTGGATACAATCTGGGAACTGACATTCCAGTTGCTGAGTAGTATATCAGTGCAATGTAATCCTGTTCGTGAACGTGGTCTATCGGGTCTTACTGTGAACGATATTGACATGATTCAAAGGATCATTCAAGCAGAACTCGATAGAGCAACAGATGCAACATGTCTTCGGTTTGAATCATTATGTCTTACTGTCATACCAGGACTTCTCCATCTTCTAGGCCTCTTGCAGAATGTTCCTTCAGATCGACTATTGCTCGTTGTCGTAGTAAGTGAGAGTTGGTTAGTACTGGGTCTGCTTCTATTCTTTCTGCTGTTACCATGCAGTATTCTCGACCCTCTGCTTCAAGACTATGTTGAAGGTCAAATCCGACAGTCAATGACTGGAAACTTGTTAGATATGTTATTTGTGCTGAATTATCAATCGTCTGTATTGAATGGTGATCTTGGTGAATCGGGTTCAATTGCTGCTGAGATGAAATCGTTGTATGCTACAGTTGTGAAGAAGAATGAGAAGGTAGCACAAGAGCTACAACGTAGTCAGTTTGTGAGAGAGAGTGCAAACTCATTCGACCAACTGTATTCAACACTATATTCATTTGGAGTGAGCATCATCTCATTATCACGTCTTCATAGTATCCAATATCGTTCAATCAATCATCTTCTTCTCTGTATTCATAATGGTAGTTTGGTGTGTAAGAATGAAACTGTTTCTGTTTTGGAGCGTATTCCTGAAGTAATCACTACAATCTTCAGAAGACTTCAGACAAGTCCATTTGTGGCTTCAACAGCAGAAGTAACAATTCCAGAGTTGAATGATGATATGGCTTTATTGACGAAGGAGGAAGCGATTCTCCAGAGTAATATCCAGAGCTTCAAGCAGTCATTACAGCGTAGCTACAGTGGGTACCGAGATATCATATTGCCTATTCAAGGAGCAGTTAGTCAGTTGCAACATGGATTACAAGAACTCATTACTGTATCAAATGCCGTGTCCTCTCAGATCAATTTGTCTCTTGGGAACCTGAGTACACACTATCGCTTCTTACAGGCATTTACACAGTTCCCATTCCGAGTGATATCAATGGATTATCACACGTTAGGAGGTGAAATGACAGCACTAATGAATCTGGATGTCCTAAAGAATGCTCGATCGAAGTCTCTTGTCTTCAGATCCTTGCTAACACAACTCCTCTTGTTCAATGTGACTGTCTTACGTCGAACTACTGCTGACAGTGCTATCACAGATTTCATTTCAAGTTTCACAGATCTGTTCAACGCACAGAAGGAGGCAGAAGCTAAAAAGGTGAGTTTGATATCATGAAATAATTAGTAGCGTGCTGAGGAGGAGAAGACTGTGGAGTTCCGAACTCGTACTGTGAATATTGAAAATATCAGTAGCAATGAGGAGGCTATTGAGGCAGCCTTCAAGGAACAGTTCCCCGATTACCAGTTGCTCTTCGATGAAGATGCTCAGGCTCAAGCAGCTGCGCAGGGAGACACTCTCGATCTGGTAGCTCTGGAAAAGGCAGCAAAAGGAAGTGGGGACTTAGGAAACAAGGAGGAATGGACAGTAAGCAATGGAGATATTGCATATGTGAGAAATGTTATTCAGCTCCTTGTCACCTCGAATTCCACCTCAGATTCCGTTGTGGTTCCTGTACGTGAACAGTTGGTGTTCCTGAATGGTTGTGTTACTTCGAATCTGGAGAAAGAAGTGCGTGGACTAGTATTGAGTGACTTTGAATCTGCTTCCTCGCTGTTTATCCTCTTACAACTTAAGTTAGGGAAGGAGGTGACAGAAGGCAGAGATTTGGCTTCGTTACTTCATCCGTCCCGAGGTTATTCCTTCCATAATCATAGCAATATAGCAGAAGCAGAGAATTGTGCTCGTGTACTACTGTCTCTAAAGCGTCGTGTATTTGAGTTGCTTCGTATGTATCCTACCCATGTGGTGCTACAGTATCTCTGTCGATTGATTGATAAGATGCTGGAGTTATCTATCACTACTCCATTGTCTGTTATGCTTCCTGGTATTGAGGTATTGTCACGTCGAATGCATGACTGGGAAGTGAGTGCTGCTCAGGTAGTCTCGTTGGCAGAGCACATCAAGCAAGTGAATAAGCTGATTATTCGATGGAGACAGTTGGAGTTGCAAAGTTGGGGCTCGTTCCTAGATGATGAGGATGAGAAAGCAGCACAGAGAAATACCGACTATTTCTGTCAATTATATTCCATGTTACTGCCTCGAGACTCTCTGCAGAGTGTTCAGCGTGTGTTGGAGGTTCCTTCAGAGACATATTCGCTTCTCTCATCTTTCTGCAGTCGTGTAGGTGTGTGTCCACAGGATCTCTGGGTGCTTCTGTCTTCTTCTAGTGTCATTCGACGAACTCTTGGGATTCGGAAGGATGAGAATGATAGTGAGACTGTGGCGATGTTGAAGACTGGAGAGATCCTCTCAGAGGAAGCTATTCAATACACTCATTCATTAATTGAGATTCTGGACTCATATCTCCGTGGAAGCCCATTATTAGAGTTCACATCTCGCCTTCATTTGCTGTTGTTACTCTCTCGATTCTTAAAACTCCAGCTACAACAGCATCGAGTGAAAGATACGATAGTAGAGTTGAATATGAATGTATTGTATCACATTACACGCTTGTACTCTGTGTTCCTTCCTGCTGTTCAAACTTATATCAATGAGATACGAGTTCCTATTGAAAAACAGTTGAAGGATCAAGTAAAACTAGGCAAATGGGACGATCAGAGTTATTTCTCCTTGCGAGAAACATCGCTTAAGATCCATCGTCAGTTGTTCAAGCTTGTGTACGAATATCGAGATGCCAACAACCTGAAGGTGAGTATTGTTCTTGATAAATTCCTTGAGAATGAACTAGTTGTGAAAGAACAACAGAAAGGCAAGCAGGAGAAAGAAGACATTGTTCTCAACCAGTTGAAACCTAAGGATACGATGTTTAGAAGTAGTAATTCCCGTGGTAATGAGTATCTCCAAAGATTGGAAGAGCAACTTCTGCAAGAGAATCATTCCCTTCAAGAATTGGCTTCTTTGAAGCGATGTGATCAGATCATCCAGAGAATGCATCAGATCCTAAGTGCCTCTGTGATGACTCACATTCTGGGAGAAATTCAACCTGGTGATGCTCTCGAAGATTTGGCAACCACAATTATCGTGACAGCAGAGGAATTACGTCAGGAAAAGGAATACACAGTTCGTAAGCAAAAGGCTTTTGCTTCTCTTTTGAGTCAACTGAAAGATCAAGGCATTTCACACCTCAAATCCAATATTCCTTCATTCCAACAGCAGTTTGATTACGTGATGCGTCTCTCGATCCCTGAAATGCGAAATCTCCCTTCAATCACGCGTGGTATGGCTGCGGAAGTTCCCAGTACTCAGCAGAATATTACTCTGTTTACTCGGTTGTGGACAAAGGCTGATCAATACTTCTATAAGAATCATTTGCTACTTACAGCGCTGCGTGTCCAAGTCAGTCAGCAGGTGAGCGATCAGTTGACAGCAGCAGATATCCGAAGATGTGTTGGCTACAGCGAGAATCTGATGTTGAATCTACTTCAGGAACGTGAAGTGATTCTTTCTCTTGGATCTGAGATTAGCAGTCTTAACGGTACTCTCCAGCACATCCAACATATTGCCTATCACTACCAGGATGATGCTCATGAGGTCCTTGATGTGTGTCCTGTTCTAATGGAGATAGCTCCTACTCTGGAGACTCTGTTAACGTCAAATATTGAAATACTGGCTGAGCTTCTGTTCTTCTGTCAGCGTGTAGCAGGAGAGATTCAGATCCCCTCTCGATTTGTTGAGCTCTGTGAGGAATCAAAGCGAATATTGGAAACAGAACTTGATCGACTGACTGTGCGTGATGATTCGCTTGCATATCGTCTTTATGCAGTGACAAGTCCTGCTCTCTTCGTCTCTACACTATCGCATCTTCAAGAGGTATTGAAGAATCTGCTGTTGATGGCAAATGAAGAGGATAGTGGGGTCTTCCAGCAAGAACATTTACAAGTGGCTGTGGATCACTGGCAGCAAACAGAAGCCATTGTTCAGACGAGTCTGAGACGTGTGCGTGAAGGTATTGTAACTATGGGATCAGGAGAAATGGATTCGATTGATACTACTCTGATGCGAGAAGTACTTGCAAAGAGGAACCAGCTGGTGTCTCGATTACTGAGAATCGTGCAAGGCTTACAGCGTCAGAGTGAAAGTCACAAAACTATGGAGTCATTCACATTCCAGCAGATGCATGAAGCACTGTTACAGACATGGACTACTCTCTCTCTTGGAAGTGTTCATATGGAGTTGAAGGAGTTTATTGCTGCTATTCTGGAGACAAGAGAAATGACTTTTGCTATGAGTCTATCATTGTTGCCCCAAGTGATTACACTAGTCCAACAAGTGACAGTAGAAGCAATTGAAATTCTTATGAGAGGTGTGATGTTGAATAAGAGTATGGGAAAACTGGAATACGTATTACTGAGGCTATTCCGTGAAGTGCTGAAGAAGGGTTTCTGTTTGCCTCCAAAGGAAGAAGAGAAGGAGAAGAAGGAGGAAGGAGAGATGCAAGATGGAACAGGAATGGGAGATGGTATTGGTGAACAAGATGTGACAGACCAGTTAGAGAGTAAGGAACAGTTGGATGGATTGAAGCAGGATAAGGAGAACGAAGAGAAGCCGGAGCAAGAAGAGAAAGAAGAGAATACAGGAATGGATGTGGAAGATGATTTTGATGGACAAATGGAGAATGTGAAGGAAGAGGAAGATGAGGAAGGAGAAGATGAAGAAAGTGAAGAAGAGAAGGATCGTGAGATGGGAGAATTGAGTGAGAATGATGAACAAGAGGTTTTGGATGAGAAATTGTGGGATGAAAATGAGGAAGAACCTCCAACAGAGAATGAAAAGATTGAGCAAGATTCAAAACAGCAGAATGAGAAGAACACAGATGAAATGATGACAAAGGAGGAGGAACAGGAACAAGAGAAGGAAGGAGAGGATGGTGAGAAGAAAGAGGAAGAACAGGTGGAAGAGGAGATGGAGGAAGAGAAGGAAGAGATCAATGACTTGAATGAACAGGAGTATGAAGATGATCATTTTGCTAATCAGGAACAAGAAGATGAACAGGAGGAATTGCCTGATAACATGCAAATTGAAGACTCAGGAGAAGAAGAGGAAATGGAGGAGAATGAAGAGGAAGAGATGAAGGAGGAGGTAGAAGAGGAGGTCGCAGAGAATGAGGAGGAAGAAGAGAAGGAAGAGAGTGAAGAAGAGAGTGTGGATATGGCTGGAAATGCAGAAGAAGAGGAGGAAGAGAAGGAAGAGGAAGATATAGAAGTAGATGACAACCCAGAAGAGACTAAAGAAGAAGAGAAGGAAGAAGAGAAGGAAAAATTAGAGAAGGAAAAATCAGCAATGCCTCCAACAGAAGGTGTTGCTGATGTGACAGGTGAAGACCAGGTTCTGGATACTCCGAAGGAGAAAGAGGAAGGAAAAAGAGAAGAAGAGAAAGAAGAAGAGAAGGAAGAAGATGAGAAGGAGAAAGAGGATCCTGCTGAAGAAGAGAAAGAAAGAGAAGGAGGTGATGGAGGTGAAGAGAAGGAAGGAGAGATGGAAGAGGAGGAGAAGGAAGAGGATATGAATCCTTACAAGAATCCCGAACAGACTCAACGGAAGTGGCAAGAGCAGTATGAACGACTTCAAATGATCCCTCAAACAGAAGAAGAGAAGGAAGAGAAGGAAGCTACGATGGAGCGACAACCACAGCCGTTGAGTGCTGAGGTGAAGCAGGAACAGAGTGGTCAAGAAGTGTTGGCTCCGTCACTTCAAGATGTGGACTTCAAGCCTGAAACTGAAGAGACAAACCGTGTCGAGATTGAAGAAGGAGAGAGTGAAGATACAACTCCTCATGAGAATGAAGAGTATGAGAAGGAAATGGAACCAGAGAAGGAAGCTCAACCTCCGTTCCCTGAGAGTGACGAAGAGAGAAGCATTGAAGAGGAAGAGAAGAAACGAGTCACAGAGGCTTCGGCATTTGCATCGGATTTGTTTGATCAGGTTATGAAAGCAGGTGCTGGAAGTGAGATGAACAAGGAATCACTGGATGGAGTGTTGAGTAAGGATGATCTCCAACTCCAGTCAACAGAAGAAGAGACTGTTCGTTTGCCGTTTGTGGAGGAAGATAGTTATATGAATATGAATGTTCAGAGTCTGATTGTATCTCCTTCTTCAGATCCCAGTCTCGTTGCTAATGCATCAGCTATATGGAAGGAATTCTTAGCTCAAACAGCCGACTTGTCTGGTCGTTTAACAGAACAACTGAGACTGTTGATGGAGCCAACAAAAGCAAGCAAACTCTCGGGAGATTTCAAGACAGGAAAGCGAGTTAATATGCGAAAAGTGATTCCATTCATAGCATCGAACTATCGGAAGGATAAGATATGGTTGAGGAGAAGTCGTCCATCACAGCGGGAATATCAGATAATGCTTGTGATTGATGATAGTGAGAGTATGAAACAGAACAACACAGGAATGATTACCTTCAAAACGTTAGCTTTGATAGGAAATGCATTGTCACAAGTATGATTCGATGATTGGAATGATTGATAGCTGGAAGTGGGACAGATTGGTGTAATGTCGTTTGGAGAGAGTGTGAAGTATATTCATTCATTAGGAACACCTTTCACAGGTCAATCAGGTGCACAAATATTCACTCATTTCTCGTTTGCTCAAAAACATACCGATTTTGAGAAGTGTCTTCAATCATTGATTGCTATTTTGGCTCAATCAAGACAACGTTTAAGTGGTGCAGCAAAGCGAGCTGTTCAGATTGCATTTGTTGTGAGTGATGGACGAATTCAAGAAGGACGTGATCGAATAGCCAAGTTACTGCGTGATGCTGAAGAGAATAACATCCTTGTAGTTTTATTGATTGTGGATGATACACGTAAGTGGAATGAAAGGGAGACTTATGAATAGCCAATCCTCAAGACTCGATTCTAAAGACAAAAGTGTATACTGGAAAGAAAGGTCGTCTGTTTGCAAATTATCTTGATAATTATCCATTCCCATACTATTTAGTGGTTCGCTCGGTTCAATCATTGCCCGAAATCCTATCCGATGCGTTAACACAGTGGTTTGAGATGATAAATTCTAGAAGTGACTAATGAATTTGTTTGAAACAAACACAAGAGTGTCCATCTACTAACATCGTATCACGTACACACCGTTGAATCTCTGCCATCTTCATCTCCAAAACACGAATACTCTCTTTCAGAATCTCCAGAGGACGTACTGATCCTGTCGATTCGACTGTGAACTCATATTCATTGGGAACTTGTGAAATTGTCACCACTTTGTCAGCATAACTGGTATTGAAGTTCTCGCAATCACCACAGAACATGCACTCGTGTGAATTCTTCACAACCACACGCTGTGTAGCAGGATCGATAGAAAAGACGTTTCGACAGCAACTATCTACAAACCTCTGTTTAAAATCTGAATCTTTCGTATCCATTAGTTCTGAGTATTATTCCACTCAATCTCCACTACCTCGATTGATTGTGACAATTGGTACATACTTCATCGAAACTGTTCCTACGGGAGACCATTTTGTATGTTCCTTCCCAACACCCTACAATTAACTTGCCTGAGAGATCCTACCAGAATAGCTTTGCATTCAACTCTCAAGGATTGTCCAGGAGCAAGAGCAACAATTCGAATTCCATTTTCATTGTTTGCTTGGGCTTCTTCCATACTAGCAGCATGTGCAGGAGCATAGTTTGGATGTAGTGACTTCAAGTCTTTGCTTGTAACATTTATGGGTCTGTCTCCTCGACCTAGCTATGAGAAAATTGTTTCGGTCTTACAGGTGACATCGATCGTAAGTCGTACAGTACAACGATCACATTCCTCAGCGCACTCAAAGTAATCTTTGAGTCCAGTAGAAGGATCATCACTAATACGACGGATAGGTATGAGACCGAGTCTGTGAGCAATATATTCATCAACGAGAACAGATGTATTTTCTAAAATAGTTACAGTACGAATTGCGACAGAGGGCACCTAGAATTCAAAACTTGCTACCAAAGCAGACTTCGGCAATCATAATTCTTCGAAGACCATTTGCAATACTTGCATCTACTCCTCGAAGAGTGAATTTCAGTGTATCTTCAGTCAACTCGGTGATCCTAGAATTGTAAGTGGATGAAGATGTAAATGAATACTGAATGTGTTTAAATTCTTCCATAGCGAATAATACACTTTTCACACCCACTGAGTGATTAATGAGCGAATTCAAAACAACTGACAGAAATAGTCGATATTTTGACTGTTTATCCAATTCAGATTCTCAATTACATTCAAACAAACACAATCAAACTATTGCGCAAGCAATGGCAATTTTTCTGCACAAAAAACAAATCTATTGGTTACTCCCTCTATCAACATCTACAGTCTGCCAATACTCCTTCAATTCATGATACATTAATTCTTTCTTTACGTGCCGTAGCAACCCAGAATTCTTAACCATCTGGTCAAAGACGGGATTCTCTCCTTTAAGGACTGTTAATGTAGAGTAGACCGTGATAAAGTTCTTTGTCCATATCCGAAAAACAAGCGAACACTGTTTCCCACAATTAACAGATAAGATCATTAATCCTTGGTCTAGTGCTTCCACATTCCATCCTAAAAGAGTCAATTGTTGCTACAAATGAGAATTCTCGTGTGCTGACTACCCTTACAGAGGCCTCATACACCTCCTCTTTCATTAGAACCTTATTTTGTGTGTTAAGGATTCCCATCTTTGCAATCTATGATCAGATTTGCTTCAAACTACGTACATAATGATTTCCTTCCAATTCAGCCATTTGACTAATAATCATTCGAATATCATATTGCAGATTATCAATGATTCCATTCAATGTGTACCTTTCTTGAATTAGGGCCTATCAGTTAATGAGCCTGAGAAACGTTACATAGAGGCTTTCAACATGTTGTTGATTTTCAAGTATCTTCTGGAGACACTTTTGGAACTTCACAAGCTTCTATACATAACATCACGATGCCATCTCCACTTTGCCGGTATCAATGCAAAATGACTTAATGTCTCGTATCCTATCACAAAGAGACTCCCGAATGACGCTAGGCGACTCGAAATTGAATACATGTTGGGAGGCTGATGATCGTTTCTCCTCAGTAATGCTGTCCTCGGATAGCAGTAGATCCTCAGGGAATGACTCTGAATCTATGGAGGCTCTACCAACATCGAAGGTATGAGAGGATTGACGAGTCCCAGTGGATGGAGACTGAGTACTGGTCGAAGAAGAGTCTCTCTCAAGTGCAACAAAATGGTTAATTGATGAAGGATACGTATCACTGACTGCATGCTGGGACCGTGGTGTTAGTGGTTGGAAGAAGGAGGTTCCATGAACGGTGAGATTAGCAGCTCCCAGTGTATGAGCATGACGAGGAGTCAGTACAGGAGCTGATACAGACGATAGACGTGGAGAGTGCAGTTTTTCCGGTTGGAACGATTCACTGCGAGCAGCATTTAATTGCTCCAAATCATTCAGAGAGAGACGACAACGAGGAGTATCCGTAACATGAGGAGTTCGCTCTCGCTGTGATTCCATTACCATAGGCCTGCCAATGGAGGCAGCAACTTCCTCTTCATCAAAGGTGAATACGAGAGGACTAACTGGAGATTCGGGAGAGGAATATGAAGACGAATCGGAATCAATAGCAGAGCTACTCTGGGAGTCAAGAGTACTCGATCGAAAACGGAGGTATTGACGAAGACGACTTATGGGAATTGTTTCTGGATCACTATCCTCCTAAACGTCACAATTCTATTGAACCATTACCATTTCGTCAATTTCGTCGAGCAAAGAATCATTTCGTTTAGTTTCTTCGTCCTCCACAATGATAACTGAAACTCGTTTCTGTTTATTGAAGAGATAATCACATTCCTTAGAATTAGTAGTATCAACAATATGTACTTCTTTTGATAATGGAACGTATTCAGTGGTTGGCCATGAATCCCTGAATTCCATTGCATCAACACCATCAAACCGAATTGCTTTATTGTTGTTCTTTGGAATGAAATATCGCTTTTCCTTTTCATCCCAATGCAAGGTGATGGGAGTATCTACACAAGCTGGACGGTCCGGAGGCACTGATTTCAACTCATTCTCGATATATTCATGGGCTA
>JABLTK010160863.1_pt1 | contig 29254 bp, 26 predicted proteins | sample 7160131 | NCBI WGS metagenome assembly JABLTK01 (sample SAMN14651221, study PRJNA627086) | human gut metagenome | isolation source: feces | host: Homo sapiens
AACTACACATAAACCGCACCACTCGGAGTACACACGTACGCCGTCGGGTGCGGTTTATGCGTTCTGCACTCTTTTTTAACAGCCCCTTATTTTTTATTCGTCTGATTTTTCTATTGCTGCCTTTCTTGTGTTGATTTTTCTGAAAATTTCGGGGTCAAACTTAAACTTGCGTTCATATGTCATAAGTCCGTTTTGCTCCTGCTCCACGTCGTAAAGCTGTGTGTAGCAGAAACCGAGCATATACGGATTGTCAAGCAATACGTTTGTCAGTCCCTCATAGCGTGCAAGAAATTCCTCTGCGCTTTCCGGTGCGTTTCCGTATCCCCAGCCGCTTGTATCCTCCGACCAGCGTATGCCGCCGTATTCGCTCACAAATGTCGGCAGAACGCCGTCATAGCACTGCTTGTTGTTTCCCGATGCACGGTAAATCTGATCCTCTATAATGCCATCGGCAATTTTCGAGTAATAACCTGCAAAAGCTTCGGGATCCTGCTCATAGTCATGCACATCAAAAATGTCTGTTTCAACATGGTAGTTGCCGCTTGTGTCGATAACGGGACGTGTCGGGTCAAGAGCTTTTGTCACACGGTAAACGGTTCTCAGAATTTCATTGTCCTGACGCTTGCCGTCATAATCCCATGTTTCGTTAAACGGACACCAGCCGATAATTGACGGATGATTGAAATCACGCATAACAGCCTCTGTCCATTCTGTCAAAAATGCGTCAACTCTGCCTGTTTCCGTTACGTTAAGTCCCCAGTTTGCGTGTTCGCCCCAAACCATATATCCGAGCTTGTCCGCCCAGTAGAGAAAACGTTCTTCAAAAACCTTTTCGTGCAGTCTTGCACCGTTAAAACCAAGCTGCATAGAATAGATAATATCATTTTTGAGCGCTTCATCGGTCGGTGCGGTATAAATTCCGTCGGGATAAAAGCCCTGATCCAGAACCCATCTTCCGAATACCGTTTTGCCGTTTAATTTAAACGCTCTGCCGTCAAGCGAAACGCATCTGAGACCGAAATACGATTCAATCTCATCGCAAATGCTTCCGTTCGTTTCAACGCTTATTTTTAAATCATAAAGTCCGCCCTTGCCAAGCTCCCACAAATGCTTTTCCGAAAGCTTAACGGAAAAATTCATCTGCTTTGAGAATACGCCGACGCTTTCCTTGCCGACGCTCTTTCCGTTCCAGAATGCTTCTGCAAAAACACGTGTATTTTTTGGCATTTCGGAAAGTTTAACCGAAAGATTTACCGCCGGAAGATCAATGTCCGTTGTTATTTTAAGGTCTTTTACATAGCAGCTTTCAACGGTTTCAAGCCATACAGTCTGCCAGATACCCGTTGTGCGTGTGTATGAACAGCCGTAAGAATTAAGCCGCACGGACTGCTTTCCGGCAGGCTGATGTCCGCTGCGCACATCGTCCTCCGCACATACGGTAACGGTGTTTTCGCCGTCAACCGCATAATCCGTAATGTCTATCGAAAAAGACGTGTAGCCGCCGCGGTGCCGGCCTGCTTCTTTGCCGTTTATGTACACTTTTGTAAAATAATCCACTGCGCCGAAGTGCAAAATCACGCGCTTGCCGCCTTTGTTTAGATTAAACTTTCTTTTGTACCACACACAGTTCATGAAATCGGTGTGTCCTATGCCGGAAAGCTTGCTTTCGGGGCAGAACGGAACGGTGATTTCACGTGAAAAATCTCCGTTTTCAAAAAAATTCTTCTCTGCACCGACCTTCTCGTTGTCAATTTCAAACTGCCACTGTCCGTTCAGGTTTGTCCATTCTTTTCTCACCAGAGTCGGACGTGGATATTCGTTTCTCGGAATTGCCATTTTTATCGCTCCTTTTTATTTGATAATATAATTATATCTCATACGTGCGAAAAATAAATATCATATCCTATTAAAAAGTTGACTTTTTCTACTGAATATGATATTATCAAAAAGGGTGACTATAATGGAATTTTATGCGGTAAAATCGGACTGGCACGAAAAAAAAGGATTTAATCTGGAACGTTCGGATATTGGCGATAACTATATTTTTGTACATTTCAAAACTCCCGTTACAGCGTATCTTGACGGCGGTGAAACAAGGGTAAGCCCGGGAGGGTGTATATTGTTTGAAAGCTTTTTGCCGCAGAAATTTTCCTCGCCGGAATGTGAGCTTTTGCACGACTGGTTTCATGCAGATACCGTTTCGTGCAGAGCTATGGCAAAAAAATACAAAATCGAATGCGGAAAGGTTTTCTACCCTGCCGATAATGACGCGGTTTCGAGGATTGTGGCGGATATTGAGCTTGAATATCTAAGGCGTGAAGCGTTTTATAAGGAGGTCTGCGACAGTCTTGCCGAACGGCTTTTTGTGCTGCTTGCACGTGCGGAAAAAAACAGCTTTTCCGATTTGTCGGCAATGCACTATAAGGAGCTTTTCTGTGAAATCCGCGCAAAAATTCATGCCGAGTATGCGTCAGACCGTACGGTGGAGGACATGGCACGTCTTGCAAATATGAGCGAGTCAAGGTTTTTTGCGGTTTACAGGCAGATTTTCGGAATTTCTCCGCAAAAGGATCTTAATAATTCACGCTTGCAGCGCGCCAAAATTCTTTTGTCGGATAATTCGCTTTCCGTAGAGAAAATATCCGAGCTTGTCGGATTTAACAACCACTATCATTTTATCCGTCAGTTTAAAAAGAATACGGGTATGCCGCCGGGAAAATACAGAAAAATGATCAGCAGCTGAGAAATCTTTACAATTCGACAAAATTTTTGTATCATTCGTTTTTCTTTTGTTGCGCAGATTTTATTTTTATGCTATAATTAGTAGCTAATCAGTATATAGATAGATTGGGCAATTACTTAAATGCCGATTAAAAGGAGGAAAATTATGCCGTTATCTTTTAAGGGCGGACTTCATATCCGTGACCGCAAAAGGCTTACAAACAGCTGCGAAGCAAAGCCGCTGATGCCTTGTCCGGTACACATTTTTCCGGTCACGCAGCATATAGGCGCACCGCTTAATATTCTCGTGAATAAGGGAGATACCGTCAAAGTCGGAGATAAAATAGCAGATGCTGATGAATACATGGCAGTACCCGTTCATTCCTCGGTATCGGGAACTGTTTTAAAAATCGAAAAGCACATTCATCCGTCGGGAGCTATGATTAATTCCGTATTTATAGAAAACGATATGCTTTATACGCCCTCGGAGAATATTCATCCGACAGAAAATATCGATTCTTTAAGTAAGCGTGAGCTTTTATGGGTGATACGCGAGGCAGGAATCGTTGGCTTGGGCGGCGCGGGATTTCCGGCGCACGTTAAGCTTGACACGGACAAGGAGATAAAGTATCTTATAATAAACGGTGCGGAGTGTGAGCCGTATATAACCGCCGATCACAGACGTATGGTGGAAAATACCGAGGACGTGATTTTCGGTATCAGGACGGTTATGAAAATCCTGCAGCTCAAAAATGCCTATATAGGTATCGAAACAAACAAGCGCGAGTGTATGGACGCATTAAAGAAAGCGCTCAGATATGACGAAAGCATAAATATTATGCCGTTAAAGCCTAAATATCCGCAGGGTGCGGAAAAAATGCTCATAAAAGCGATAACCGGCAAAAACGTACCGACAGGCGGACTTCCGGCAGATGTCGGAGCGATAGTGTTTAATATTGAAACCGTATACAAAATAGGCGATGCATTTAAAACAGGCAGACCGCTGACGGAAAGAATAGTCACCGTAAGCGGAAACGCTGTAAACGACCCGTCAAACTTTGTTGTGCCGCTGGGTGTTCCGGCATCATTCATGTTTGAGGCGGCAGGCGGATTTAAAAAGGAACCGAAAAAAATCATCATGGGCGGACCGATGATGGGAATTGCGCAGTTTGATCTTGATTTTCCGGTGATAAAAACCACTTCGTCACTGCTTGCATTTACAGAAGCGGAACCGGCATACGATGTTAATTCTCCGTGTATACACTGCGGAAAATGCGTTGAACACTGTCCGATGCGCCTTATGCCGAATAAGCTGAGCGATTTTGCACAGAAAGGCGATGCGGAATCGGCTGAAAAGTACAGTATACTCGACTGTATGCAGTGCGGAATGTGTTCGTATGTCTGTCCGGCAAGACGGCATCCTTTGGCAAATATACGTACAATAAGACCTGTTGTAATTAAAAATATCCGCAAGCGAAAGGAGGCGGCACAGAAATGAATAAGCTTATAGTATCAGCGTCGCCGCATATCCATTCAAATGATTCGGTGCGGTCGGTTATGCGCGATGTGCTTATCGCACTTTTGCCTGCGGCGGCGTGCGGAATATACTTTTTCGGAACAAGAAGCGCGCTTGTTATCGCAGTAACGGCGCTTGCGTGTGTTTTGGGAGAGACGGTATTTGAATTGTGCGCAAAAAAGCGCGTGACCGTTTCGGATTTAAGCGCAGTGGTTACGGGACTTTTGCTTGCGCTCAATCTTCCGCCGTCAATTCCACTGTGGATGGCAGCAGCGGGGGGACTTTTTGCAATAATAATAGTAAAGCAGATTTTCGGCGGACTGGGTAAAAATTTTATGAATCCGGCGCTGGGAGGAAGATGCTTCATGCTTATCGCATGGACGGGTGCAATGACAAGCTTTGTCATGCCGTTTACCGATGCGGTTTCCTCGGCTACGCCGCTTGCGGTTATGAAAAGCGGCGGTGAGCTGCCGCCGCTTTTGGACGCATTTTTGGGCGTGAAAGCCGGATGTATCGGCGAAACATCAGCCGCCGCATTGCTTATCGGTTTTCTGTATCTGCTGTTAAGACGTGTTGTATCGGTTAGAATTCCTCTTGCATATCTTTTGACCTTTGCGGCGCTGACCTTTGTTTTCGGTAAAAACAGCGCCGATTATGCACAGTGGGAATATGTTCTGTATCAGCTGCTTACGGGCGGAATTATCCTCGGTGCGCTGTTTATGGCAACGGATTACGTCACTACTCCGACAACGCCGCTCGGTATGGTTATATTCGGTATCGGCTGCGGTGTTCTGACGTTTGTGATACGTCAGTTCGGCGGCTATCCCGAGGGTGCGTCATTTTCGATTATACTCATGAATATAGCGTCGCCGCTGATAGAAAGCGCAACGATACCGAAAACGTTCGGCAGCAGAAAGGGAGGTTAATATGAATAAAGCAATAACAGTCATAAAAACAACGCTAATATTGTTTCTTATAACCTCCGCGGCGGCGCTGCTTTTGGCATTCGTAAACGACAAAACCGCTCCGCTTATTGCCGCAAACGCAGCAGCAAAGCAGCAGGCGGCGCTGAAAACGGTTATGCCGTCGGCGGCGAATTTTGAAGAAACGCAGGCGGAGGAAGAAATTACCGCCGCCGCTGCCGAAAACGGCTGTGAAATAAACAGTATTTATATAGCAAAGGACGAAAGCGGCAGCAACTGCGGAATATGCACGGTTATAACGGGCAGCGGATATGATTCGGGTTTGCAGCTTGCGGTGGGCGTGGATAAGGATTTAAAGGTTACGGCAATAGAGATTATCTCGTCAAACGAAACTCCCGGATTGGGTCAGAAAGCTTCAAACGACGATTTCAAAAAGCAGTTTGAGGGTAAAAGCGGTTCGGTGTCGGTGGTAAAATCCGGCGCGTCGGATTCGCAGATAAACGCAATTTCGGGAGCAACGCTTACCTCAAACGGTGTTGCGAAAATCGTAAATACCGCGCTTAAAGCCGCCGGAATAAAGGAGGGCAAATGATATGAAAAAAAATATCGGAAAAGTATTTCTGAACGGACTTATCTTTGAAAACCCCACATTTGTTCAGCTTTTGGGAATGTGCCCGACTCTTGCGGTAACAACAAGCGTCAAAAACGGACTCGGCATGGGTTTAAGCGCCGCCGCCGTTTTGGTATGCTCGAATGTGATTATATCTCTTTTGAGAAAAATTATTCCAGATAAGGTGCGTATTGCCGCGTACATAGTCATTATTGCGGCATTCGTTACGGTAATTCAGATGTGCCTCGAAGCGTTTTTGCCCGATTTGTCAAGCTCACTCGGCATATTTATACCGCTTATCGTTGTAAACTGTATTATTCTCGCACGTGCGGAGGCGTTTGCGTCAAAAAATTCGGCGCTTGCAAGTGCGGCTGACGGTCTCGGAATGGGACTCGGCTTTACCTGTGCGCTGTGCATTATAAGCGCAGTGCGTGAATTCTTGGGCGCAGGCACAATATTTGATATTCCCGTTTACGGAAATACCGTTTCTCCGGCATCGATAATCATAATGGCGCCGGGCGGATTTATCGTTTTGGGAATCCTTGTTGCGGCTGTGCAGCATTTTATGAATAAGGAGGAAAACTAAATGCTCAAAATTATTTCAATCCTTATTTCAGCGCTGTTTACCGAGAACTTCGTGCTGGTTAAATTCTACGGCTGCTGTCCGTTTTTGGGCGTATCAAAGCAGAAAAGCACCGCAATCGGAATGGGTATGGCGGTTACATTCGTAATGGGTATCGCTTCGGCGGTCACTTACCTTGCATATACATATCTGCTTGTTCCGAACGGTCTGGAATATCTGCAAACGATACTTTTTATACTTATAATCGCAGGATTGGTACAGTTTGTGGAATTGTTTATAAAAAAATCCATGCCGCCGCTGTATAATGCGCTCGGAATTTATCTTCCGCTTATCACTACCAACTGCGCGGTATTGAGCGTTACGCTTTTAAATGTGGAAAAGGAATATAACTTTGCATTTTCGCTGCTTTACGGCGTAACGGCAGGCTTGGGATTTACGCTTGCAATCATACTCATGGCAGGCATACGTGAAAGACTTGACGAACGCTTTATCCCGAAAGCATTCCGCGGCTTTCCGACGGCGCTCATCACGGCAGGACTTATGGCGCTGGCATTTATGGGATTTTCGGGATTGTCCTTTTAAGCGCAAGAAAGGAAGTGGATACTCATGGATATGCAAAATATATTAATCGCCGCAGCGGTTGTCGGCGGAACGGGACTTGTATTTGGGCTTATACTTTCGATAGCGTCTTTTGTGTTTGAGGTAAAAAAGGACGAAAGAGCCGAAAAAATTCTTGCCGAATTACCGGGTGCAAACTGCGGCGCGTGCGGCTTTGCAGGATGCAGCGCATATGCGGACGCAGTGGTTTTAAACGGAGCTCCGGTTAACTGTTGCAGCGTAGGTAAGGCGGCGGTTGCCGAAAAGATAGCCGCCATAATGGGCGTTGAGGCAGGCGAGACGGTCGAAATGGTTGCAAATGTGGCTTGCTCCGGCAGCTGCCTTAATGCGTCCGACAAATACGAATATGACGGCAAGCCGGACTGCGCAAGCGCGGCAATACTTGCCGGCGGGGCAAAAGCCTGTCCGAGCGGCTGTCTGGGATTGGGAACGTGCGCGGCAAAGTGTCGTTTTGGCGCAATTACGGTTCGCGACGGCGTGGCGGTCGTGGACGAGGATAAATGTACCGCCTGCGGTCAGTGCCTTAAAGCCTGCCCGAAAGGTATTATACATTTTGTGCCTAAGCTTAATAATCAGAGAGTTAAGTGTCAGAATCCCGAAATAGGAAAATTCGTGAACCAGTACTGCAAAACAGGCTGTATCGGCTGTAAAATATGCGAGAAAAACTGCCCGTTCGGAGCAGTCACAGTAGAGCATAATTATGCCGTTATTGATTACGGTAAATGCAAAAACTGCGGAATATGCGTGAAAAAATGTCCGCACGGCGTTATTTATTCGGCAAAGGCGGAAAAATCGGGGGATTGACATTTTACGTAAAATGTGTTAAAATAGTCTTTAATATTACATTAAATAATAAATAAATCTATGTGAGGCGTAAGGTTATGAAAAATCAAACAAACTATCCGCTCAATGAGGTTGAGTCGTTTTCAACTCTGCGTGAAATGATAACAAAGCGTGCCGAAAATGACGGTGACAAAACCGCATTCAAATTTGTGCATAACAAAACCGATATGGCAAAAACGTATCGTGAATTTTATCTTGACACCGTATATCTCGGTACAAAGCTTACAGGCATGGGTATAGAAAATAAACATATAAGCTGTATAGGACACAACAGCTATGAATGGCTTGTTGTGTATTTATGCACGCTTTCGTCAAATAATGTTTTTATCCCCATTGACAAGGATTTGCCGAGCGGAGATATAATAAACGTTATAAATCACAGCGAAGCGAATGTTGTTTTCTGTGATGAAAAATACGAAAAGCTTTTTGAGGAGAATAAGGATAAGTTTGAAAATCCTGTAAAATTTGTCAGCTTTTCCGATAAGGAAACGGATGGATTTTTAAATTACTATAAAATGCTCGAAGAGGGCAAGACGCTCTACGATAACGGCGATATGTGCTTTTTGAATCAAAAGCCTAACGATGTGAACGAGTTAAAATCAATTCTCTACACCTCGGGAACAACCGGAAGATCAAAGGGCGTTATGCTGTCCGAGAAAAATATTGTTTCGGGCGTGTATTACGGTTTAAGAGTATCGTCTGTGTTCGATACGTGCCTGTCGGTTCTGCCGTATCATCATGCGTATGAGTCGGTGTGCGATATTTTGGTAAGTTTGCATAAGGGATCGACCATCTGCATAAACAATAACTTAAAGCAGGTGCTGAATAATCTTAAAAAGTATCAGCCGTCGTATATAATGCTTGTTCCGGCGATTGTGGAGATGTTTTACAGTAAAATACAAAAGAACATTAAAAAGACAGGTAAGGAAAAGGGCTTTAATCTGCTTGTTAAGCTGAGCCGAGGACTGCGCAAAATCGGAATTGATAAGCGCAGAGTATTGTTTAAGGATATACATGACGTATTCGGCGGACGAATGATAAAAATTGTCTGCGGCGGCGCACCGATAAGACCGGAAATCGGAGAATTTTTCGACGATATAGGTATAAACTTAATATCCGGCTACGGAATAACCGAGTGCGCACCGCTTGTAAGCTGTAACCGTGACTATTTCAACGATACTGCAACAGTCGGCACGGTATTACCCTGTCTGAAAGTTAAAATAGACGAGCCAAATGCCGAGGGCATAGGCGAAATCATGGTTAAGGGCGATGTGGTAATGATGGGTTACTACAAATCACAGGAGCAGACGGACGAGGTGCTTAAAGACGGTTGGTTCTATACGGGTGACTACGGAAAATTCAACGATAAGGAACAGCTTATGATAACCGGAAGAAAGAAGAATCTTATCGTTTTAAGTAACGGTAAAAACGTATTCCCCGAGGAAATTGAGGAGTATATAAGCTCAATTCCGGAGGTAAGCGAGGTCGTTGTTTATTCAAAGAAGAACAGCGATGGTGACGAAAAAGGTCTTACCGCTCAGATTTATCTTGATCCCGAGCTGCCGCTGTCCGAAGCGGACTTGAAGAAAAAGGTAAGCGCCGCATTGTCGGAGCTGCCGATTTATAAGCAGGTGCATGAGATTGTGTTAAGGGACGAGCCTTTTGAAAAGACTACATCAAATAAGATAAAGCGTCAGAAATATATAGAACAATAATAAAACCCCTCTTTGGCGGCATATTCCGCCAAAGAGGGGTTTTATTCAACCTCTTGCATACAGTTCGGTAATATCCGCAATCCGCGCGGCAAGCTTTTTTGTAAAGGCGTTCTTTGACGCGCGCCAGCGCCAGTTGCCGTAAGGCACGGACGGCGTGTTCATGCGCGCGCTGCTGTCAAGCGTGAGATAATCCTGCATTTGCACGATAACCGTATCCGCGTTGCTTGCGGATAATGCGGCGATAAATTCCCATGCAAAATCCTTGTCGTTATCGGTCGTTATTCTTAAATACTTTTTGCAGTAATCAAGCGTGCGTTTATCAAGTGAATTTTTCCAGCCGACAATTGTGTCATTATCATGTGTTCCGGCATAAGCAACGCAGTTTTTATCAAAATTATGCGGCAGATATGTACTCGGTTCATCGGGGTCAAACGCAAATTCAAGCACCTTCATACCCGGGAAACCCGTGCGGTCAAGCATTTCATGCACGGACGGCGTGAGAAATCCCAAATCCTCCGCGATAATCGGGAGCGTGTCAAATTTGTTCTTTAAGAAATCAAAAAATTCCGTTCCGGGCGCTTTTTTCCACTCTCCGTTTTCGGCTGTTTTATCCTGTGCCGGAATTGCATAGTATTCGTCAAAGCCGCGGAAATGGTCAATACGCACTATATCAAAAAATCGAATCGACGCACCGAGGCGGTCAACCCACCAGTTATAATCAGTCGCCTTGTGCCGCTGCCAGTTGTATACCGGATTTCCCCACAGCTGACCCGTTTCAGAAAATGCGTCCGGCGGACAGCCTGCAACCGTTTTGGGGTTAAGGTCATCATCGAGGTCAAACAAATCCGTGTATACCCATACGTCTGCGCTGTCGGGCGCAACATATATCGGAATGTCGCCGATAATTTTTATGCCCTTATTGTTTGCGTATTCTTTAAGCTTAAACCACTGTTCAAAAAACTTGTACTGCAAAAATTCCCAGAACATCACCTCGTCCTCGTGCGACTGACGGAACAGCCACAGTGAATGAGGGTCACGCTTTTTCAGTCCGTCGTCCCATTCAAGCCATGATTTGCCGTCAAACTGCGTTTTTATCGACATGAAAAGTCCGTAGTTGGAAATCCAGCGTTCCTGCTCCGCAAGAAAACGGTTAAAATCCGTCAAATCCGTTTTCTTAAAGCGTTCAAACGCTTTTTTTAATATATTAAAACGTTTGTTATACAAATTTTCGTAGTCAACCTTATTTTTTTCAAAATCCCACTTTATGTCGCAAAATTCCGATTTTTCAAGCAGTCCGTCCCCGCAAAGAATATCAAGGTCGATAAAATACGGATTGCCTGCGTGAGTCGAAAACGACTGATAAGGCGAATCGCCGTAGCTTGTCGGGCAAATGGGCAGTATCTGCCAGTAGGTCTGCTTTGCTTCGCACAAAAAATCCACAAAATTATATGCTTCCTTTCCGAGCGTGCCTATACCGTAATCGGACGGCAGCGAGGAAATGTGCATAAGTATTCCGCTTGCTCTCATTTATCCCATCTCCGTTCAGATTAATTTTAAATATTCTTCGGGTTTTTCGATAATATAGTCCGCTCCGGCTTCTTCAAGCTCATTCCTTGTGCGGAATCCCCACAGCACGCCGACAGACGTCATTTTTGCATTTTTGGCGGTGCGTATGTCAACGTTTGTATCTCCGGTAAAAATACATTCGCACGGCGGTACTCCGATTTTTTCGGAAACTTTAAGAGCCGGTGCGGCGTCGGGCTTTGTCGGTATTCCCTCCGTCTGACCGTAAACGTAATCAAAATCCCCTTTATCGAAAACCTTTTCTATAACGCCCTCCACGACATTCCCGGGTTTGTTCGAGCATACCGCCGTTTTTATTCCGCGTGCTTTCAGTTCTTTTATAACGCTTTTTATGCCGGGATATGCGTCGGTCATGTGCATAGGGTCTGCTTCGTAATAAGTGTCATAGGTTTTGCAGACCTTTTGAAAATTTTCATCGGTATCGGCGTTGTGGTATGCAAGCATACGGTGTATAAGCAGTGTGCGCCCGTCTCCGACAAGGTATTTATAGGTGTCGGACTTTATCGGGCCGAAGCCGTGTTCGGCAAGTGCGCGGTTGCCGAAATGGGTGATTGCGGCAATGGTATCGGTAAGAGTTCCGTCCAGATCAAAAATTACAGCTTTCATTTTTAACATTTCCTTATAATATATTTTAACAGTAATATTATAAAGCCTTAAAAGCCTTATGTCAACAATAAAATGATTGCGTATTCAGGGAAAATGTGCTATAATAAGAAAATGAGAAAAATTACGGGGAGGGAACCGCCATAAAAGTAATTATTGCGGAAAAACCGAGTCTTGCACGGAATATTGCGGCAGGAATAGGAAATATGAGAAAAAGAAACGGATATATGGAGGGCGGAGAATATATTATAACATGGGTGTTCGGACACTTGTTTTCGCTTGCGGATGTTGAGGCATACCAGGAAAATCCGTCAAGATACTGGACAATGGATTGTCTGCCGTGTTTTCCCGAACAATTTAAATTTGAATTTTGCAAAGATGCGCAGAAACAGCCAATCGCGCGCTATAAAAGGCAGTTTGAAATTATAAGCGGACTGGTGAACAGAAATGACGTGGATATGGTTATAAACGCAGGCGACTCTGACCGTGAAGGTGAAATAATTATCCGTATATGCGTGAAAAGAGCGCTCAAAACACAAAAAAACTTTTATCGGCTGTGGCTGCCCGATCAGACACCCGAAACGATACGTCAGGCGCTTTCTGAGATGAAAGAAGAAACGGAATATCAGCCTCTTGCAAACGAGGGCTTTGCAAGAACGTACATAGACTGGCTTTACGGCGTTAATCTTACGCGCTATGCCACGTTAAAGCACGGTTCGCTTTTGCGTGTGGGCAGGGTTATAGTACCGATTGTAAAGGCGATTTATGATAGGGATAAGTCGATACGCGAATTTGTGCCGGAACCGTATTATGCACTGGTGAGTAAGGCGGAAACCAATGGTGAAACGGTGGAGCTGACAAGTAAGGAAAAATTTTCGGAGAATGAAAAGGTAAAAGCAGAGGAGCTTTGCAGGAAATATAATGCGTCAGAAGCCATTGTAACCGCAAAAAAGAAGAAAAACGATAAAATCGCCCCGGGAAAGCTTTATTCACTGACAAAATTGCAGAATGTTCTCGGTAAGAAATATAAGATGTCAATGGATGAAAGTCTGAAAATTGTGCAGGCGCTTTACGAAAAAGGTTTTGTGACATACCCCAGAACAAACTCCGAATATCTTGCAACAGCGGAACAGGACAAGGTGAAAAACATTATAGCCGCAGTGAAAAAACTCGGTTATAACGTTGAGTTTCGTTTTCATAAGACTATTTTTGACGACAGCAAAATTGAATCGCACTCCGCATTAACCCCGACGCACAAAATACCGTCAAAGAACGCGTTAAGCGATGATGAATACAAGGTTTATTCAACCATTATGCGGAGATTTACGGCGGTGTTCTGCGCGGAGGAATGCCGTGCGGAGAAAACGGAAATAACGGTAGACGTCGGCGGAATGGAGGAATTTAAGCTTAAAGGCACGGTTATAGTTCAGCCGGGGTGGACGAAGTACGATGATTACGGAAAAAAGGATAAGGTTCTGCCGATGCTCAAAAAAGGCGATAAGGTGAATATTGATTTTAAACCGTGTAAGAAAAAGACCACACCGCCGAGACATTACACGATAGAAACGCTTAATAAATACTTAAAAAATCCGTTTGAAAATGAGAAGAAAAATCGTACGGAAAATGATGATGAGGAAGAATACCGTGCGATGTTTGAGGGACTGGAGCTCGGAACGGAGGCTACAAGAACGGGAATAATAGATAATGCGCGCAAAAGCGGATATATTCAGCTTAAAAAGGACGTGTATTATATTCAGCCGGCAGGAGCGGAATTTATAGAAGCTCTTATGCGAATGAATATCAGCATGGATAAATATAAGACCGCAGAGCTTGGCAAGGCGCTCAAAAGCGTGTATCACGGCAGAATGACCATTAAAGACAGCGTGAAAATAGCGCAGAACGAAATCAGTGCGGTGTTTGCCGAAAAAAGCGTGCCGCCGCAGCTTGATACGGACGACGGCTTTATGGGCGACGTTGCCGGAAAATGTCCGCTGTGCGGAGGAAATGTGGTGCGCACAAAGTTCGGCTACGGCTGCGAAAATTACCGAAACGGCTGTAAATTCACGATAAGCAGAATTATATGCGGCAGGGTTATTCCGATTAAAAGCGTGGAAACGCTTTTAAAAAGCGGTATGAGCGGCATGATAGACGGGTTTGTATCGCCGAGAAACGGAAAACGCTTTTCGGCAAAGCTTAAAATAGACAACGGACGCGCCGTTTTTGATTTTGAACAGTAATGGTGAAATGTTAATATAAAAACAGGAAAAAAGCGGTTGTAAAAAGTGTAAATTTGATATTGAAATACTTATCAGCGTAGTATATAATTAACATAACGAAAACTATTTTAGGAGATGAAATTTTAATGAGAATTTACGAAGATTTTAATAAAACCTCCGAAAACAGAGAGCCGCAGCGTGCGTATTATATACCGTATGATTCGCTCGAAAAGGCTTTGGAGGGCAACAGGGAAAAATCCGCATATTATAAGCTTTTAAACGGAAAATGGAATTTTGCGTATTTTAAAAGAGATATTGACGTACCGGAAAAAATCACTTCATGGGATGTTATTTCCGTGCCGTCATGCTGGCAGGCTTTGGGTTATGAAAACCCGGGATATACCAATGTAAACTATCCGCATCCGGTTGACGCGCCTTATGTGCCGGACGATAATCCGTGCGGCGTGTATTCGAGAGGCTTTGACATAGACGGTGCATGGAACGGCAGAAAAACATATGTGGTTTTCGAGGGTGTTTCATCGTGTATGTTCCTTTATGTGAACGGAGAGTACGTGGGATTTTCGCAGGGTTCGCATTTGCAGGCTGAATTTGACATAACGGATTACGTAAAAGAGGGCAGAAACGAAATTACCGTAAAGGTTCTCAAATGGTGCGTGGGAAGTTATCTCGAGGACCAGGACTTTTTCAGATATTCGGGTATTTTCAGAGACGTTTATTTGCTTTCACGTGAAGAAAATCACATTAAGGACGTGTACATAAAAGCGGATACCAAAACTATAAGCGTAGATGCAAATGATTACGAGATATACGATAACGGTAAAAAAGTAGAAAACCTTGACAATCCGATTCTCTGGAATGCGGAAAATCCGCACCTTTACACGGTTGTAGTAAAAGGCAAGACGGAGTATCTGCCGTTCTATGTCGGTATGCGTGAGGTTAGCGTTTCCGATAAATACGAGCTTTTGATAAACGGTGTTCCGGTAATTTTAAAGGGTGTGAATCATCATGACACGCATCCGCTCAACGGCTACTGCGAAACTGATGAGGAGCTTATGAACGACTTGCTCAAAATGAAGGAGCTTAATATAAATACCGTTCGTACGTCGCACTATCCGCCCACACCGGAATTTATGAATATGTGCGATAAACTGGGATTTTACGTAATTGACGAAACGGATATAGAAACTCACGGCTACATTAACAGACGCCACGCAGTACCCTACGGCTTTGATGTAGAAAACGACATATGGCCCTGCCAGAATAAGAATTTCAAGGATATGTTCCTTGAAAGAATGATCAGAATGGTAGAAAGAGATAAGAACCATGCCTGCATCATCACATGGTCAACCGGAAACGAAAGCGGTTACGGCGTGAACCAGGAGAATATGATCGAATGGGCAAGACGCAGAGATCCGTCGCGCCTTATCCACTGCGAGGATGCTTCGAGAAAAGGCGATATAGGCAAGGTGGATTTCTTCTCACAGATGTATCATTCGCCCGAAAAGCTTGAGGAATACGCAAATGACGATAATCTGAAAAAAATGGTGTTCCTGTGTGAGTTTTCACACGCAATGGGCAACGGTCCCGGAGATGTGCATGACTACATTGAAATGTTTGAAAAATATCCCAAGCTTATAGGCGGCTGTATATGGGAATGGACGGATCATGTGGTTATGGAAAACGGCGTGCAGAAATACGGCGGAGATTTCGGCGAGCTTACAAGCGACGGTAATTTTTGCAGTGACGGACTGGTGTTCTCCGACAGAAGCTTTAAAGCGGGTTCGTTAAATGCCAAATATTCATATCAGTATTTCGGCACAGAGCTTTGCGATGGCAAAATAAAGGTTAAAAATAAGCATGATTTTACAAATCTCAATAAATATAAGCTTGTTGCAGAATTGAGTGTTGACGGCGAAATAAAAGCGTCAAAGGAGTTTGTTCTCGATATTGAACCGCACTGCACAGGTGAAATAGATGTACCGTTTGAGATTCCGAAAGAATGTGGCTACGGCGCATATATAAACATTTATCTGCTTGACGAAAATGGTTATGAAACGGGAATGTGCCAGCATAAGCTTGAAACAAGCGTAACCGAAATAGACGCACAGGGAAAAGCAGAGGATATTTCAGAGGACGATTTAAGAGTATATGTAAATGCCGGAGACAGCAGATATATATTCAATAAGCATTACGGTGCGTTTGAAAGCATCGTCAAGGACGGAAAAGAACAGTTAAGCGGATTCGCACGTCTTACCGTGTGGAGAGCGCCTACCGATAACGACAGGCAGATTAAGAAAACATGGGGACTTATCGACGGCGACAACTGGGCGGGCGAAAACATGAACCGTATGTTCTCAAAGGTTTATTCGTGTGAGCTTTCGGGAAATAAGATTACGGTGAAGGGTTCGCTTTCCGGCGTGTCCAGACTTCCGTTTATGCATTATACGGCAGAGTATGAATTTTATGCGGACGGCAAGGTAAAGACGACCTTAAACGGCGAACTCAGAGAAAATCTCGGCTGCTGTCTGCCGCGAATCGGCTTCGAGTTCACATCGCCTGCGGTAAACGATACGTTTACCTATTTCGGAATGGGCGAGGGCGAGTGCTATGCCGATATGCACTATCATGCAAAAACGGGAATGTATGAAAGCGATGCAAGAAGTCAGTACGTGAATTATGTTTACCCGCAGGAGCACGGAAACCACATCGGAGCAAAGCTGCTTAAAATGGGCAGAGGTCTGACGTTTGCGTCAAACGGAGAGTTTGAATTTAATGTGTCGGAGTATACCTCAGAAGCGCTGACCGAGGCTGCGCATACGGATGAGCTTGTAAAGAACGGCCGCACCAATATACGTGTGGACTATAAGGTTACGGGTATCGGTTCGGGCAGCTGCGGACCGTATACGGCGGAAAAATATCAGATGAATGACGAAAAATTTACGTTTGAATTTTATATCATGTAAAAACCGAGGGCGGCAAAACATTGCCGCCCTTGACTTTTTTTGTAAAGAACGTAACAAAAAATTCATAATTTATATATAGACAATTGAAATTAATTCTGCTATAATGTAAAATAGTTATAATGTTAATGTCTGTAAAATCGGAAGGAATGAGTTTTTTTGGTGAGAAAAAAAGTGATGTCGGGTTTGGGTGCGATGATACTGATTGCACTGCTCGCCTCGGGATCGGGAGGTACAAAAACCGCATTTGCCGAAAATAACGCCGTAACGGGCGAAGCGGCTCTTAAACAGGCGGTATCTTTGCATGAAAAACTTCATAACAGCAAAGTGGAAATACCCGACGGCATGAATGGTGAAAATAACAGTGACACCATTGTAAAAGCGGCAGTTCTGGGCTACATAAATATGGAGGACGCAGAACGTGTTTCGATAGAGGGTATAAGAAAACAGGACATGATGAATGTTCTGTATAAAACCGTTATAAGCTATGACGACAGCTTTGCCGTAACTTCGGAGGAGGCTGACCGTATTCTTAACAAGTGCTATGATAACGCATATATTGACGATGAAAACAGAATAGCGTATGCGTTTATGATGAAACACGATATAATATCCGGCGAGGGAAGCTCAGAGCCGAATAAAAAGCTGACAAAGGAAAGCTGCGATATTCTCATTGATCTCATATATAAATATTTTAATAAGGACATTACAATCAATACAGCCGACTGCGATATCACAATCGGAAGTAATATAAAGAGCGTTGTTGAAAAAATAGGCGAACCGAACAGAGTGGACGCATCCGAGTACGGATTTGAATGGTATGTGTATAATGCCGATTATACAAAGTTTGTCATGATAGGCGTGCAGGCGGACAGAGTGTGCGCAGTGTACACAAACAATGCCTCATTTAATGCTGACGGTGTTAAGTCGGGAGACAATTTTGTAAAGACCGTGAGCAAAGAAAAAAATGAAAATCTGGAATATTTTACGGATGAAAACGGAAAAATAGACGCTGTGCTTTACAATCCGAGAATTAAAGGCTCGGAGCACAGCGATGAAATACAAAAAGCAAAAGCAGACGAATTTATAGATATGATAAATGCGTACAGAGCAAAAAAATCACGCCCTGTTTATGCACATTCGGATTCGCTTGACGAGGAGGCGGCAAAGTCGCTTGACGAATTTAAGGAAACCGGTACGGAGGAAGATAATACTTCAATATTCGGCAGCTATTCCGTATTTAATATGTATAATGAGTATCTGAATGCCGAAAATGAGTTTATAACAGAGGATAAGGGACATTCGGTGAGCGCCGGTGCGGCGGCATATATAGACGATAACGACAGGCTTGTGCTTAATATAGTTAAGGATAACGAGAAAGCAAAGCTGCCACAGAAGTCATATACTGTGTCGCTTAACTGCGAAACACCGCAGATAAAGACCGTTGACGAAGTCACCGTGCCGGTAATAAAATCACCGTCAACCGAAAATGTGTATAATATCGGTGATGATGTGGTTATAAGCCTTGAAAAACAGGCGGCGGTTCGCTATCATATCGAAATATTTGATGTAGAAAGCGATGAATATGCGGTAAATGCATATATTGTTACCGATGCGACGGATATTGTATTTCCGGCGTGGGTGTTTAAAAACGGCTGTGACTATACTATAAGGGTAAGCTCCGTAGCGGAGAACGGTATTGCGCTTTCAGCTGACGATGTGTTTATAAGCTACGGTTCGGCGTATGACAGCGGCGTTAAGATTATCACGCCGTACAATGAGGGAAAAACGGACGATGACCGCTTGGCTGTATGGTGGAATGCCGAGGATTACCATGATTTTTCGGTAAAGCTTTATAAGGCGGACGGAGAGCTTGTGAAGAGCGAACAGGTCGAAGATAAAAACGAAATAATAATAACTGACGTTGATCCTGGCGAGTATTATGTAACCGTTACGGCGCTGCGGCGCGGAACGGAAATCGAAAAGGCACAGGATTCCGTGTATTGCAGTGTTAAGCTTGCAGAACCGGTAATTGAAGAAACCATTCTTGAAAAGAATGACAAATACTACTTTGTATACGAGGACAAATCTATCGGAGCGCTGTATCTGTATGATGAAGAGCTTGTCAATGATAACGGAACGACAAAGAAAAAGATAATCAAAAAGCAGGTTAAGGCAACAAAAGCATATCGTGAACTTGCGGCGAATCAGATAAGACGCGAGTTTACAACAGGCGAACCTGTTCTTGAAGCGACTTCGGTTACGGCGTCAAGCGAAACGGGGCGCGCAATCGTGAGTGCGGCATCGAAATTCCTCGGAGTACCGTATGTTTGGGGCGGAACAACTCCGAACGGCTTTGATTGCTCGGGATTGGTTCAGTATGTTATGAAATCTTTGGGTATCAATGTTTCGCGTACTTCGCAGGAGCAGATTAAGAATGGCGTACCGGTAAGCAAGGGTGATTTGCAGGCGGGCGATTTGGTGTTCTTTGAGTCGAACGGCGACGTTCACCATGTCGGAATTTATGTCGGAAACGGCATGATGCTTCATGCGCCGCGTACAGGTGATGTTGTCAAATATCAGTCAATTGAAACTCCGTATTATCAGAAAGAATACGCAGGAGCAAGACGTGTATATTAAAGTATCAAAATAAAATCGCTCACATAAATGTGAACGATTTTATTTCAGTTAAAAATTACTTTTGGGGGGATACGAATGAATTATACGGTACAGGCAAAATCAAATCCGGCATACAGGCGCAGAAACGGCATATGTATATTTGTTGTTGCGGCGTTTGTACTGTTTGCGGTGTTTATGGCGGTGTATACGCTTGCCGGAGACAGCGGCAGGAGACTGCTTTTCGGGATAGGCTATATAATAGCGGCGGTTATCGGACTGATGTATATTATAATAAGAATAAACACGGTCTATGCGACGTATATAGCGACTGACGGTGAAAAAATTTATATGAAAAACTGGAAAAATGATTTTCTGCCGTACAGTATAACCGGAAAAATAAAGCCGCTCAGCGCATTTGTTCCGGCAGGTACAAAGATAACAGAAATACCTGTTTCCGATATTTCCTCAATTTTAATAGGTACTAAAAATTTTATCAAGCGTTATGCAAAAACAAACGATGAATTTCTGGTAAATGTAAGAGGCTTGGAACATTCAAAGGACAGGTACGAAAAAAAACAGGTTCAGGGAATGGATATAATTTATATAGAAACTGTCGACGGCGAATGCAGCTATATGCCAATAGTGGAATTTTCACCTAAAAAGCTTAATCAGCTGCTTAAAACGGCAAGAATTAAGAACCCTGCGATTGAGATTAAGTCGGGTAACAAGAAGTATAAGGAAAATCAAAGGAATATACAGGTAAAGACAGATAATTAGTTCATAAAAAGTCACAAAAATATTTTTACAATTAAGACATTTTGCACAAAAAAAGACTTGAATGTAAAAAATAATTGAAATTTAGAGCCATATAGTTTATAATAATTATATGAATGTAAATTGCAATGTGCTATGTATAAGGCACGGACAAAATAAAATATAGAAAAGGGGTATAGGAATGAAAAGCGTAATGAAAAAAATGTTTGCTGTATGTGCGGCAGCGGCTGCTGTTACGACGGTATCAGCTATGGCTGTAAGCGCCGACGGTATAACTGCAACGCCGAATACGACAAATGAGTCTGTTGTAGTCAAGCTTTCGCCGGGAAGCAGCGTGTCTGATGAAGCTGCAATCATAATCTTCAAAAAGAATTCTGATCCGGACAAAAATGCTACTCCGACAGATGATATGATTGTGTATCTCAATCAGCAGGCTGCGGCTGATGCGCAGGCAAGCGGTGGTTTCTTGTCGGGTGCGGAAGTATTGCCGAAAGCGCTTGAAAAGGACGCAACATATGTTGTAAGAGTAGGCGACAGCACAAACGATAAGTTCTACGAAGCTGAGTTTACATATGGCAAGACACCGGAAATTAATTATGGTGACGTTGACGGAATTGAAGGTATTTCAACAAACGACGCTGCAACAATTTTATCTTACTATGTAGGTAAAATTAAATTCACAGATGAGCAGATAGCAGCTGCGGATGTTGATGGTATTAAGGGTATTTCAACAAACGATGCGGCAACAGTTTTATCAAGATATTTAGGAAAAATAGATAAATTCCCGGTAGAGGGTTAAACTGCTGTGAATTAATATAATTTATTTAAGGGAGAAAATAGAGTTATGAAGAAAATAATATCAATATTGAGTTCGTTAGCTATATTGGTTTCTATGATAGGAACGATGAATATAGCTGTAAATGCTTCAACAGTAGGAACACCGGATATTGCCTTAAAACTGTCAAAAGACGGAAGTAAGGTTGATGACGAAGTTGTTTTGGATGTTGCATATTCGGGAAATAATGGCAAAATTTATGCGTTACAGTATGAAGTTGCATATGATAGTGAGTATTTCTCATTAGAGTCAGCTGATCCGGCAGACGATAGTGATTTTGATGCTCCTAATGATAATTCTGGTTTGATTAAGTATGGTCAGACTTGGGCGACTTTTACTAAAATGCCAACATCGGCAAGTGCAGACATTTCAAAATTGACATTTAAGATTGTTAAAGATTTACCGGAAGAAGGTATAAAATTTACTCCGTCAAATTGCCAGATGAAGATTGAGTATAGAGAAAATAATAAAGATGCAGAAGACCAATTATTATATCTCTCACCGGGGTCAGCAGGTTATGATGACAATCAGCACATGACAGTAACTCCGGTAGTTGTAAATGCCCCGGCAGCACAGCTTTCAATCAGTGCAGAAAATAACATTCTCGGCAAGGACGAAAGCACAAAGTTGAATGTAACGTCAAAGTTCTTTGATCCGGCACCCACATTTGAAGAAAGCAATTTCTCGGTTGCAGGAAACACAAGCAAAGATACAAAGGTTGTAAAAGACGGTGCGGACTTTAAGCTTCATATCGGTAAAGACGAAACAGCAAGCAAGGTAACTGTTACTGTAAAATCGGGTGATGTTACAGCTTCAGTTGACGTAGCTGTTAAGGGTATCGTACTTACAGCAGCAGATGCAAACGTTGTTAAAGGCGGAAAGACAGAGCTGAAAGTAACTCAGAACAATGTTTCGGAAACTTTCACAGAGGCAAACTTCACAGTTGAGGGCAACAGCAGCGCCGACACAAAGGTTACAGCTGAAAGCGGTAAATATTATCTTAACGTTGCTGCTGATGAAACAGCTTCAAAAATAACAGTTAAATTTGCTGTATCAACCTACACAGCTTCAGTTGAAGTAGGCGTTGCAGACGTAGTATGTAACTGGACAAATTCAAAATTCACTGTTTCGGCAGGAAACACAGCTACTGCTAATTTAAAGGTTAGCGGAATTCCGGAAGGCGTTAAGTATACTGTAAAGTATGTAGTAACAAGCGGTGACGAGTACGCATCTGTAAGCTCATCTTCAAGCACAGGTGCAAAGATTAAAGGTATAAAGGCAGGCAGCGCAATAGTAACAGCTTATGTATACCTTGGCGAAAATACAGGTAAAGATTATGTTGCAGAAGCAGACTTGCTTGTAACTGTTACAAAGAAATCATCTTCGGGCAACAACAACAGCGGTTCAACATCCGGCGGTTCAATCGCAAGCGGCACAGTAAGCGGCGGAAGCACAGGCGTAAACATTTCTGTAAGACCGGATTTATACAATCCGCAGTTTGCAGACCTTAACGAAGCAAGCTGGGCAGCAGACGCTATCAACTCACTTGCAAAGAAGGGTATCCTTACAGGACGTACAGATACAGAGTTTGCTCCGAACGCATCAGTAACAAGAGCGGAATTTGTAAAGATGGTTTCAACACTTTACAACCTTGTAACACCGACATCTAAGTTTGCTACACAGTCATTCAAGGATGTTCCGAAAGACGCATGGTTCTTCAACTATGTTGAGGTTTGCGCACAGTTAGGTATTGTAAATGGTGAGGGAGACGGTTACTTCAACCCGAACGCACTTATTTCAAGACAGGAAATGGCTGCTATTATGTACAGAACAGCAACAATTATGGGTACAAAGCTTACAGCAACAGAAGCTGTTAAGACATTTGCAGACGCAAATGAAATCAGCGATTATGCAAAAGCAGCAGTATCGGCATTGCAGACAGCAGGTATCATTTCAGGTACATCAGATACAACATTTGAACCGGCTTTGGCTTGCACAAGAGCACAGGCTGCTGTAATTATCAACAATATGTACACAAAGTATGCTAAATAATTGCAGATTGAAATAATTTAACATTAAACGGGTGTAAAGATTAAGTCTTTACACCCGTTTGTATGTTTTGTATATTTTTTAGCAGTGGTTTAAAATGCAAACAGAGAATTATATATCTTAAATGTTGAAAAAGGAGTATTATTATATGAAATTCTTAGGAACAGGTGCGGGGGAGGGAATACCTAACCCGTTCTGTACGTGCAGAATATGCGAATATGCAAGAAAACACGGCGGAAAGGATATACGAACCCGTTCGTCGTTCATGCTTGACAGGTATACTATTATTGATATGGGCGCGGACTTCTTTTGTCAGTCTTTTCTGTATGGTGAAGATTTTACAGAGATTGAGAATGTACTCTATACCCATACGCATAATGACCATTTTAACTATACCATGATATGGGAACGTTCTGTGCGTATGCAGCAGGACGGTAAAATATTAAATGTATTTTTTGTTGATGAGGGATATGATATAATAACGGATTTTTATCTAAAATCGCGTATAACGGAAGGCAGAGAAGCATATGCCGGTGCAGACAATGTTAATTTTGTAAAACTGGAATTTGGCAAAAAGTACAGTATAGGCGGTTACGACATAACTCCGTTAAAGGGAATGCACAGAACGTCATATGAACAACACTCGGCAAATTATCTTATCGAAAGAGACGGAAAAAAGCTTTATTACGCATTGGATTCGGGTATATTCTGCGAAGAAACTTTTGAAAAGCTCAAAGGTGCGGAACTGGATATTTTCATAGGCGAATGTACATTTCCGAAGATAGGTGAGGAGTTTGACCCTAATCTGATAGTACACATGGATCTTGAAGGGTGTTTGAAAAATCTTGAAATACTCTTTAAGAATAAAACAATAACAACAAACACTGAAATATATCTTACACATATAGGACCGTGGGAAACTCATTTTGATTTGTGCGAGTATTTTGCAAAACTTGATTTACCGTATAAAATCAATGTAGCATATGACGGCATGGAACTGTAATGTATTGCATTTTTGCGCGGGCGGGTGCGGATATATTCCCCCAAACAGGAAATATGTCCGCACTCCGCTCGTGTTTTGTGTTTTCTTATGCTTATTTTTTACCCTGGCTTTCCTGCCGTTGTTTTAGTCGGTTTAAGAATCACTGCACATTGATTTGCGCAGATTTTCCAATATACGTTTTTCTATGCGCGACACCTGCACCTGCGACACACCTATAATTTTTGCAATCTCCGATTGTGTTTTTCCTTTGTAATAGCGAAGAACGATTACCTGTCTTTCTCTGGGTTTAAGGGAGGTGAGAATATTTTCCGCCATAACCTTATTGATTATTTTTTCCTCACTTTCATCGCCTGCCATTGTGTCAAGAAGCCGTATTTCATTTTCTCCGTTTTCGTAAATACTATCGTATATAGAAGCCGGAGGTGCGGCGGCATCAAATGCTTCGGTAAGAGTATCTGCGTCAACTCCGCATTTTTCGGCAATTTCTCCCATTGTCGGGTCGCGGTTAAGCACACGCCGCAGCTCCTCCTCTGTACGTCTGCCCTTTATTGCTGTTTCTTTAAGTGTGCGGCTTATTTTAACCGCTCCGTCATCACGCAGAAAACGCTTTATCTCACCGGCTATGACGGGCACGGCATATGTCGAAAAGCATACGTTGAATTTTGTGTCAAATTTCTTTATTGCCTTAATAAGACCGATAGCGCCTATCTGAACAAGATCCTCCGTGTCGTAGCCGCGCCCCGAATATCGCTTTACAATGCTGTAAACAAGTCCCATATTATTTTCCACCAGCTTGTCCTGTGCTTCTGCATCCCCATTCTGCACACGCTTAATCAAAGCCGTATTCCCGTTCACGTCACACCTGCTTTATTCTTTTAGACATTTTAACGCTTGTACCTTTTCCGGGCGCGCTTTTGACCGTTACCTCATCCATAAATGTTTCCATGATTGTAAAACCCATTCCCGACCGTTCCATTTCCGGCTTGCCGGTATAAAGCGGTTCGCGCGCTTTTTCGATGTCCTCAATGCCTGCTCCGGTATCGGTTATGATAAATTCAACCTTGTCGCCGTCTATGTATCCCTCCATAACGACTGTACCTTCAACGCCGCAGTAGCCGTGTATTACCGAATTTGTGACAGCCTCCGATACAGCCGTTTTTATCTCCGAAAGCTCGTCAAGCGTAGGGTCAAGCTCCAGAATAAATGCCGCGGCAACATTTCTTGCAAAGCGTTCGTTGTCGGAATTGGACGGAAAAGCCACCTTCATTGAGTTTTTCATACTACCACCTCCAACAGTCCGTATTCAAGATTTTTCGCTGTCACCACGTATTGGCTTATGCCTGACATCTCGATTATGCGCCGTACATTGTCGGACAAACCGTAAATAATAATTTTTCCTCCGAATGCCTGTACAATTTTGTAACGCCCCATTATAAAGCCGATTCCCGACGAGTCCATAAACGACACTCTGCTGAAATCAAGCGCAAGATTAACCGCTCCCGTTCTGTTAAGCTCTCTGTCGATTTTATCGCGCATTGCCGCAGCACTGTGATGGTCAAGATCACCGTCAAGCCGCGCGACAAGCGTTCTGTATTTTCCGGCAATGGATAATTCCATAATCTAACCTCCAAAATAGTATATTCATAATATAAATACTGTTTATTTTTGGAAAATCCTTTATCAAAAACACAGAACTTTTGTCGAATGTAATTTTTTTATTCAACACAGATATGCTTTGTCAAAAAGTATTGCAAATTACTGAAAAATAAAGTATAATATTTTTTGAAACGGCGAAATGGAGGATTAAAATGGATATTCGGGCGATAATTTTTGACAAAGACGGAACTTTACTTGATTTTGATGCATTTTGGATTGCGGTTTCCGTTTGTGCAATAAAGGATATGTTAAAACAGCTGGGGAGAGAGGATATTCCGGTTGATGAATTTCTTGATGTGTTGGGGGTAAATAACGGCAGAGCAGGGGCTGACGGAGTTTTATGCAAGGGTACATATGAACAAATGGGACTTGCTATATATGATGTTTTAAAATTACACGGCATAGATATTTTGCTGGAGGAAACGGTTCGCATGACAATTGACGCATATACCCGAAATGCGGACGCAGGCGATGTTAAACCGATCTGTGAAAACATAAGAGAAATCCTTGAACGGATAAAAGCGAGGGGTATAAAGCTTTTGGTTGTAACCACCGATAATTATGAAATTACACATAAATGCCTGGTTAAGCTTGGTATTGAAGATTTGTTTGACAAGATTTATACCGATGACGGAAATACTCCCGCAAAACCCAATCCGCAGTGCGTATCGGAGTTTTCGCAAAGCTTTGGTATATCTGCCGAAAAAATAATAATGGTAGGTGATACCATGACGGATATTCGCTTTGCGCGCAATGCAGGAATTTTTGCTGTCTGCGTCGGCAGCTCTGCCGAAACGGGAAAATGCGCAGATGCTTTTATTACTGATATTTCACAGATTTTTGAAGTGATAGGGGAGGATAAACAATAATGGCTTACGGTATTTTTGCGGGGATTTTCTGGGCGCTGGAAACGGTTATTCTGGGAATTGCATTATCTATGACACCGTTTATTTCCGATGCGCAGGGAATACTTTTGGCACCGTTTGTCAGTACGTTTATTCATGATATGTTTTCGGCGGTTTATATGTGCGGCTTTAACGGAATAAAAGGCAGACTTAAAGATGTGTTTAAAATTTTCGGTACAAAAAACTTCAAGTATATGATACTGTCCTATGCCATAGGCGGTCCTGTCGGCATGACGGGTTATGTTCTGGCGGTTAATTATATGGGTGCGTCCGTGGGTGCGGTGGCAAGCGCGGTGTATCCGGCAATAGGAAGTCTGCTGGCATATGTGTTTTTAAAGGAAAAGATCAATTGGTATCAGTGGCTGTTTCTGCTATGCACTCTTATCGGTGTTTTCGGACTCAGCTATTCTCCCGAATTAAATATAAAAGATTTTCGGATTGGATTATGCGGGATTTTTATGTGTGCGTTCGGTTGGGGAACAGAGGGTGTGATTTTGTCAAAATGCCTGAAAGATGTAAACAGCGAGTATGCTTTGCAGATACGTCAAACCGTTTCGGCATTGATTTACGGGGTGATTATTATTCCGCTGCTTAAAGGAACTCATTTTACATTGAGCCTGTTCGGTAAAGAAAATATATCGGCGCTGCTGTTCATTGCAGCCGCTGCGCTTTGCGCCACCGTTTCGTATTTGTGCTATTATAAGGCGATTGCAAAAGTCGGCGTATCAAAGGCAATGGGGCTTAATATAACCTATACCGCATGGGCAATGTTTTTTGGTGTGATTATACTTCAAAATTACAGTGTTTTGAACTTTGGGACAATAGCCTGTTCGGTTGTGGTTGTTGTCTGCGGTATTTTAGCCGCGGTTGATTTTAAGGAGCTTTACAAATAAGGGGGTGTAAAAAAAGAGTGCAGATCGCCTCAAACGCACCCGACGGCGTACGTGTGTACCCGGTCGCATGGGCGAGCAGCAGGCTGTTGCCTGCGACCAGCCTCCAAGTGGTGCGTTTGAAGTGTAGTTCAAGGGCAAAAATAAATAGAAATTCGCAGTTTTACGGGTTTTAGCCTAAATTTCTACTTTTTAAGCAAATGCTATAATTTTGCGATAGCATCTATACCATTGAACGGTCTGTGCCTTTTTTTACATATCCTTATTTGTAATTATAGATTAGCGTATACCTGCGGCTTCAAAATGCCGATATAGGGAAGATTTCTGTAACGTTCATTGAAATCAAGTCCGTAGCCGACAACAAATTCATCGGGAATATCCTTGCCGATGTATTCAACTTCAACGTCCATTTCACGTCTTGACGGCTTTGAAAGCAGCGCACATATTTTTACGCTTGCCGGGTCTCTTTCAAGAAGAACCTGTTTAAGCTTTGCAAGTGTGTTTCCGCTGTCGATTATATCTTCGATAATCAAAACATGCTTGCCGGAAATTACGTTGTCCAAATCCTTTTTAATGTTTATAATGCCGCTTGAAACAGCGCTTTCGCCATAGCTTGAAGCCTGCATGAAATCAAGCTTTACCGGCATTGTAAGGCGGCGCATCAAATCTGCCGCAAAAACAAGGCTGCCCTTTAATATTACGGCAAATATAACCTCCTTGCCTTCGTAGTCCTTGTTTATTCTTTCGCCCAGCTCATTTACAAGCTCCTGAATTTCCTCCTCGGAAATAAGAATTGATTTTATGTCGTTATGTATCATAACACAACCTCCTGTTTTATTATCATAAAATATATTATATCACAGAATTTTGTAAATTTTAAGTACATAGTAAAAAAAATATAATTTTTTTTGCAGCATACAAACTATTGACAAAACCGCAGAAAAGATATATAATATAGTTAGTCCAATCTAACTTAGGAGCTGATGAAAATGGAGAATTTATCGACTGTTATTATTTGTGTGATTCTTGCGGCAATTTGCGTGTATGCTGTGTTAAGTTATGTCAAAAAGCTTAGAAGCGGCTGCTGCGGCAGCGGCGGCGGTGAGATAAAAGTAAAGCCGTCGGACGCAAACGCTGCACATTACGCACACAAGGCGGACGTTTACATAGATGGCATGACGTGTGCGCACTGCAAAATGAGGGTAGAAAATGCCTTTAACGGAATGGACGGATTTATGGCAAAGGTTAATCTTAAAAAGAAGTGTGCCGAGGTGTTCTTTATGAAGTCGGCGGATGAGGCTTATATGCGCCGTGTAGTCGAAAGAGCCGGATATACGTATGTGAAAACCGTATACGAAAAATAAACGACTGTAAACGGAAAATTTGGGGAGGTCAAAATGTCTTATCTTGATATATCCGAGCTGACAAAAAGCTTCGGAGAGGGAGCGGCTAACCGCATCCGACGGCGTACGTGTGTACCCGGTCGCATGGGCGAGCAGCAGGCTGTTGCCTGCGACCAGCCTCCGAGTGGTGCGGTTTATGTGTAGTTCAAGGACAAAAATAAATTGAAATCCGCATTTTTGCGGATTTCAACTTAAATTTATGCTTTA
>JABLTK010061672.1_pt1 | contig 29175 bp, 23 predicted proteins | sample 7160131 | NCBI WGS metagenome assembly JABLTK01 (sample SAMN14651221, study PRJNA627086) | human gut metagenome | isolation source: feces | host: Homo sapiens
AAGACGCTTTGCAATTTCGTCAAATTCGAGATATTTTTGCTTGCTGTTTTCAAAAACAGCCAAAACGCTTTCTCTAAAATTCATCTTTTTTTTCTCCATTAAATGTGAAATTCTTTTTGAAGTTCTTTTATCAATTTGTTTCGTTTGAAAAGTTCCAAAACAGCAACAGCCAAAAGTGAAACGCACATGAAAGCAAGGCTTGGCCAAAGTGGAAGATTTTTGAACCAAATGAACATTACAAGAAAATATACAACACTGAAAATTGCAAGAAAACTTACGCTTCGAAGAAGTTCGTTTTCATATTTTCTTGAACAAAGGCAAATTATGCCCGAAGTTATCACCGACGCAGTCATGATTCCTGGCCCCGCATAACCAAGTGCCCAGCCAAACTTTGTTGACAAAGTGTAAAAGTTATAGGCATCAATAAAAATCAAGAAAAGCGAAACCACAATGCTCATTATTGTAAGTTCTTTAATATACTGGCTAACCTTCACTTTCAGTGGCTCAATGAACACATGGAAAACCATGATAAGAAGTGCCAAAACATATGGATACCAATATGGTTTTGTTGGAAAAATCAAATTCACAATAAGGCAAATGATTGCCGTGATCCAGAACATTCCTCTTGTGATGTTATACCACTTTATGTTCTGAAAGTTTTTGAAACTGTAAAGCGGATAAGTGTTTTTGTTCTCTTTAATTTTTTCGCCAGAAGAAAGAACATATTTCCCACAAAGCGGACAGTTTGAAAGGTCACTGCTAACATGAACTTTGCAACTTGAACAATATCTATTTTCTTCCATACATATCCCTCCTGTTGCTGAAAACTTCAATGTCAAGCCCAAAGCCTGAAAGCATTCTGAAAATGTCTCTTTCGGTTTCATTTTCCGCAATTTTAGATGAAATGCAAATTGAAAGTTTGTCGCCAAAAGAAACAACGCCAATGCTTTTTTGATTATACATGCTTCTGCCAAGATTGAAAGTGTAACTTTCAACAAAGTCATCAAACTCTTTCGGGCAAACAACTTTTCCAATGTTTGAAAGTGCAAGAGTTTGCAAGTTTTCGCCCATATAGTTAAAGCACAGTTTCAAGACTGGATTTTTAATGAAAAGTGGCATAATTTTCACAAAAAAGTTCTTTTGAACTTTCACGTTTGCGTTTATGTTTGCTTGAAGCATTTTGTTGTCAACATTTTTAAGTTCTTTTTGGAAAATTTCAATCACATCTTCAAACGAAAGATTCTCTCCCTCAATAGGAACATTCACATATGACGAAAAGTTACGCAAACTTTTGCTGTTATAGCGTGAACGAAGGTCAATTGGAACCGAGATTTTTGTTGGCTTTTTATATGATGTTTGTTTTTTGTAAATCTGATATCCAATCACCGAAGCCAAGAAAACTGAAATTGTTGCATTATATTTTTTTGCAACTTCTTTCAGCGCCGAAACGCTCATGATTCCCTCGGTTGAAGAAACCATTCCTGCAGGAAGCATTGTTCCTTTAATTTTATATGCACTTTTTTCTTTTGGGCGTTTCAATTTTTCGTTTGTTGTGTTTTTAAAGAAACTGTCTTCCATTTCCTCGTCGGTTGGAACATCAAGATAACTTGCACAGCCGTCAAAAGACGAAATTTTTGTTCCGCAAAGTTCAACATATCTTGCAATTAAACTGTTCATGAAAAATAGTGCGCCACGACCATCACAAATTGCGTGGAACACTTCAAATGAAATGCGATATTTTGAATATAAAACACGAATCAAAAATCCGTTAGAGTCTGACAAGTTGAATGGTTGACAAGGGAAATATTTTTCCTCTTCAATTTCAAGATGTGAAAAGTTTGGTTCATAATAGTTCCAAAAAAAGCCATGGCAAAGTTTCACATTAAAGGTTGGAAAGCGTGGCAAAATGTCGTCAAGTGCTTTTTGCAAAATGTGTTTGTCAACCTCATTTTTCATTGTAACGCCAATGCGATATACAAAGTTCCAATCGCGGCCTGTTGCACTTGGATAGATTGATGCTGCATTGTCAAGGCGAAACCAACTTGCAAATTTTCCGCGTTGCTCCATTGCTCGAATTTTTTCTTCTTGCTCTTTGCGTTGTTCTTTGTATTTTTGCTTTCTTGCTTTTAAAAGTTCTTTTATTCTTGCTTTTCTTGCACGTTTTTTTGCGTTTTGCGCTTTTTGTTCTTGTTTTTTAGCGATTTTTTGCTCTTTTTTTGCACGCAAAATCTGCTCTTTTGCGTTTTTTTGTTCTTTTTTGGTTTGCAAAAGAGCCTCTTTTTTCTCGTTTTCAGCAATTTCAAATTGTGATTTTTCTTTTTGAGCCATATTTTCGCCTGATATCATATTTCTTATTATATTTTATATTAAAAAAAAACGATTGTCTATCTTTTTTACAATCGTTGCAAAGAAAAAGTGTCAGATTTTGCTGACACTTTGCTTATTTTCTAAGTTTGATATAGAAAGAACCTTGATCAAGCGACAATTTTGCAATTTTTTCAAGTTTTTCAAAATCGGTTTCATCACCAATAATGTTGGCTTCACTTTTAATATAGTTGTTTTGAAGCAGTTTCAAAAAATAGGCATATTCTCCAAACAACTTATATGATCTTTTCTCTCCCCCAGAAAGAAGTGCACTTGCACGAGGAATGATATATCTTTGTCTTGCAAGTTCACAACCACTTACTGGTGTGAAAACAAACTCTTCTCCGTTTTGAACAAGTTCGCCAAGTTCAAACTCTTTGTAACATAAAACAATTTTCATTTTATTCTCCTTTTTCTTCTTCGTTTTCAAGATTTTGCATTTTTGAAATTTGCTTTTGAAGACGCTTATAATTAAACTCAAAAATCTCTTGAGCCAAAACAGCATAGTCTTCTGGAATTTCAAAATGTTGCCTTGCTTTCACATTGTCTGCAACAGCAAACATGTCAACCTTGAAATCATCAACAAACTTTTTCATTTCTGGGTTTGAAAGCACAATTTTTGCCATGCTTTCATATTCCTGTTTCAAAACCTTGTTTGCCGACTTTTTAAAAGGCAAAGACTCTTTGTCTGAAACCGAAAGTTCAAGTGGAAAGCGACATTTGTCAACTTTTTGATGAATTCCAAAAATTGGCGTTGCATATCTTGCAACTTCTTCGCAGTCTGCATTGAAAACCGCGCCAATACCAAAGTTTTGAACAGGGTCGTTCATCACTTCGAATGGGTCAAGGTGGTTATAAAGATAAAACGCCGAAAGACGCATAAATCCGAAAGAATATTCGTTATCAAACAAAGGTGCAACCGACAATGTGCGCTTGTCTCCGTTTTTGTTTATAAGAAACATGATGTTTGTTGGGTTGCGGTCTTCTTGGGCAAACATAAGGTCTATAAACGCCATTTTATAAAGGTCAAGAAGAAAGTTTTTATCAACTTCAAGTTCTTTAAACTGCTTTTTCGCAAGAAGCGCATATTGATACATTCGGTCGGCATAGAAACCTTTTCTAAAAGTTTTATCTTCATTATAATAAAGTTCTTCGCGGTCTATTCCAGCAAGCATTGCAAGACCATAGGCATTGAATCTTTCGTCGGCATGATATGCAACATCTTCGCTCAAAACGCAAGATTGACCCCTGTAAGTTGCAACGTCAATGTTTGCGCATTTCACGCCATTTTGTTTGCATGCGCCCTCATATAAAAGTTCAGAATAAAGCGCAAAAACATATGATGGATATTTTCGATATTTCACCAAAAAAGGAATGTCATATGAAGGATAACACCAGAAGTTTTCGCTGTTTTTTCTTTCTGAAAGAGCGTTCATCACAATGCGGTGATTTGATTTGTCAATCTTGTCAAAATCATAGAACCCACGATTGTTTCGCTCACATCTAACACTTATCATACTTTTATTTTATCACCCCGAAACAGGTTTGTCAACATTGGTTTGTACACTATAAACAAACAATATTATGCGAGGCAAAAACAGTTGCAAAAATTTGCAAAAAATGGCAAACTATAAGAAAGGAGAAAACAAATGAACAGAGTAGCAAAATTTGAAAAAGTTTCTTTTGAGCAATTTGCAAAAGACTTTAAAAACCTAAATCCAAACACAAATCTTTCAAACGATCAAATCAAGGAAATGTATGATAAAATCAAAATGCCAGCAAGAGCAACAAAAATGTCTGCCGGCTATGATTTCTATCTTCCATACGAAATTGAACTTGATGTTGGAAACGAACTTGTTGTTCCAACTGGAATCCGTTCAAAAATTCAAGAAGACTGGGCACTTCTCATCATGCCAAAAAGCGGACTTGGAACAAAAAGCCGTCTTATCATGTATAACACCGCAGGCTTGATTGATGCCGACTATTATAATTCAGACAATGAAGGACATATTCTTGTGAAACTTCTCTATGACCTTCGCAATAGCGACAAACACCTTTCTCTCCCAGCAGGAAAAAGTTTTGTTCAAGGCTATTTCTTCCCATTCGGCATCACCGAAGACGACAGTGCCGACGGACTCCGCAACGGTGGTTTCGGTAGCACAAAATAATTTTAGACATTTTGAAAACCAAACTTGATAACCAACAAAAAAGCACCAAACTTATTGGTGCTTTTTTATAATGTTTGTTACATCTCTTAAATAATTGAATGTTTTTGATTTTCCTTTCTTGCACCAATCAATCTTTAACTATTTAAACACAAAATATTTTATCAATATTCATTTTTTAACCAAACATCAAATCCTTATTATATAAATGAAATAAACAAAAAAACACCAGTTGCTTGGTGTTTTTCTTTTGATTTTATCCAACTTTTTTGTCTTTTTCAATGTAAGCACATCCACAACCGATAAGATTTTTCGACGCAATCCGCATGCTGTCGTATACTCCATTTATGATAAGTTCCGCTTCTCTGACGAACCAGCGGCACTTTTCCCCACATCTTTATTCATCTTTTCGGTTTAAAGGCTCAAGCAAGAACCACTGATGTAACGCAAGATACTATCAGGAACCTTGTTTGAACCTTTAAACTCGAAAATCTAAACAAACCTGTTACTTATCGTTTTTAAACCAACAAATTATAAGTTGGCTTTAATCTTTTGACCTTGTTTTTATAATTACTGGCACACAAAAATTTACATTTCGCCCACTCTGTTTGTCATTTTGAACGGAGTTTTGTTTCTACGCAGGAGCAACGAAACTTTCACACAACAAAAAGACCCAGGCGGGTTGCCTGAGTCTTTTTTAAATTTTATTTGAAACTATTTAATCAAATTGTTGAGTTGTTCATAGGTGAGTTTTTCTTTATATTCAACTTTCCCTTCGTCTGTATATTTTTTGAGCATTGCATTTCTGAAATCTGCATAGAAAGTTCCTTTTTCTCCAACAGTTTTTTCCTTAATCAAATCGTATACATACTCATAAAGAGTTTGTGTTGAAAGGTTTGAAACATAGTTATTTTTAAGTTCTTCAACAATTTCATCGTCGCTCTTTCCTGTGATTTTCACAAGTTCACCTGGTTCATAAACACCAGTAATCATCATCATGTGAACGCCATAGTCTGAAACAACATATTTGATTTCTTCGCCAAGTTTTTTTGTTTCGTCTTCAATTGAAGCATACATTTCACGAGCGCCGTTTGTGAAATCTTTAACGAAACTGCCATGGTTATTGTTTTCACTTGTAATTGTGAAACCAAGAACTCCTGCAAGTTTGTCGTTTGTAAGAGAACCAGTGTCTCCACTATATTTCCAAGCAAATTCGTTGAAAAGAAGTGTTCTTACACGGATGTCTGCAAGATTTCTTTGTTCTGCGTTCATTGCGATATATTCATCGGTTTGATGAAGTTCGGTCAAGCGTTTGTTTGCTTCTTCATTGAATTTTGAAACAATTTCGCCAATTGTGATTTTGAGTTTGTTTCCATTGGCATCTTTAACAGTGTAGCCATCGTCATCACGATAGGTTGTTTCCATGTTTTCAATGTCTGATGTTCCGCCAACAAGAGCAGCACGAACTTGTTCGTAATAATTTCTGATTTCAAGGTCTTTTGCTGTGTCATAACCATTTGTGTTTTTGAGTTGTGACAAGATTTCGTCGCTATATGAAATAAGAACGTGTTGAACTGAGAAGAATTTATATTTTCCGTTATAGTGATACAAAATGAGTGTGTCATTATCAGTTGAAGTTACAACTTCAATATAGTTGTCTTCAACAGTGTTGCTTTCGGTTGAAGCGTTCAAAAGTTCTTTAAACTTCTTTACGATTGCAGCGTTTGAATAGTGGTCGGTATATCCCTCATCACTTCTTGCAGAAGTTGAGTTGATATAATCTTGATAAAGTTCTTGAAGTTTAGATTCATAATAACTTTTATAAACTCTTTCAACTTCGGTCTTTATCACAGTGTTTCTGTTTGTGTCTTTGTTGTTTGCTTTTGCACTTAAAACAAGAGATGCAATATATTGTTCATATGCTTGATTACGAACTTTGAGTTCGGCTTCGGCAATGTCTTCATAAACTGGATTTTCTTTATCTTTTGAAGTGTTATATTTGAAAAGTCTTGCTTTGAGTTCTGGAATTTTACCATCAATTTCAGGAGCAGTTGCCTGAGTTCCTGTTGCTGGTTTATATTCAACTTTTTCGAACTTATATGGTTCATATTTATATGCTTTTTCTTCACTATCTTTTGAAGTTTGCAAACGTTTTGGCAAATCCTCATCTTTTGCACCCTTGCTTGTCAAGATTGCTTTTTCAGCAGTTGTAACCTGATTGTCGAAATAGTCAAAAACATTTTTCCAAATGTCTTTATAATCTTCATCGGTCACAACAATTGTGTTGTTTGCAATAAGTTTTTTTGCTTCTTGCAAAGTAAGTTTGCTTGCAATGACTGAACGATAGAAAAGGTCTGCAATTTGCTCTTCACCATAATAATAAAAATATGAAGAGTTTTGAGAATAGAAACTATAATAAAGTTGAGAAAGTTCTTCTCTTGTGATTTGTTCTTCTCCGATTACAAGTTCAACCTTGTTTTTATCTTTACCATCGTTTGACACAAAAAGCGAACAGCCTGTGAAAACAGACAAAAGCATGAATGTGCACAAAACAAGTGAAAATAGTTTTAATTTAAAGTTTTTCATCTTTCCTCCAAAATCTAGCCTCGAATGCTATGAGTTTACATAATAACTTTTATAGTATAAAGCAATGTGAAATAAAAATCAATCACTTTTCGCAATTTTTAAACTGCTTTCATAAATTCTTTCAATAAATTGAAATTATCTTCGGCATTTTTGCTTCGTTTAAAGCAAATTTTAGAGCCGTTTGTAAAATCAAGCGAACACTGAAAGCGGAACTTGTAAATAAGTTCACCAATTTCTTCGTTTCCAATGATTTTGTCTTTGCTGTCAAACACAATTTCAAATGCAGACAAAGAAGACACAACACTTTCCGCTTTAAGTTTTGACGCTTTTGCCTTGATATATGCAACATCAATAAGGTTTTGAACAACTTTTGGAACTGGCCCAAACACTTCGGAAAAGTCGTGAAGAACACGGTCTTTGTCTTGGTCATTTTTAATGCCGGCAATGGTTTTATAGGCAACCATGCGGTCTTCACTTTTGGTGATATAGGTGTCTGGAATAAACGCATCAACCGCAACTTTGATTTGAACATCGTTTTCTTCTTGAACTTTTTGACCACGAAGTTCGCTGACAGCCTCGGCAAGAAGTTTTGAATAAAGTTCATATCCAACTTTTTCCATGTGTCCGTGTTGCTCGGCACCAAGAACATTTCCGCTTCCACGAATTTCAAGGTCTCGCATTGCAAGTTTGAATCCGCTTCCAAACTCGGTGAACTCACTGATTGCGTCAAGACGCTTATAGGCATCTTCGGTAAGAACCTTGTTTGGGTCATAGGTCAAATAGGCATATGCCATGCGGTTTCCACGCCCAACTCTTCCACGAAGTTGATAAAGTTGAGAAAGCCCAAAGTGGTCGCTGTCAACAACAATCAATGTGTTTGCATTTTCAATGTCAATTCCATTTTCAATAATGGTTGTGCAAATCAAAACATCAGCCTCACCGTGATAGAACTTATAGATAATGTCTTCAAGTTCCTTTCCTGGCATTTGACCATGCCCCACCAAAATTTTTGCATTTGGAACAATTTTTCGAACACGTTCGGCATAATCATAAATCTTTGCGACAGAATTATATAAAATGAAAGTTTGTCCGTTTCTGGACATTTCTTTTTCAATTGCTTCTTTCACAAGTGATGCTGAATATTCGGTGACATAGGTAGCAATTGGAAGACGCTGGCTTGGCGGTGTTGAAATGATTGAAACATCACGAATACCCGAAAGCGACATGTGCAAAGTTCTTGGAATTGGCGTTGCACTGAGTGTTAAAACATCAACATTTGGATATTTAAGTTTAATTTTTTCTTTGTCTTCAACACCAAATTTTTGCTCTTCATCAAGAATGATAAGTCCAAGGTCTTTAAAGTTCACATCTGCACTCAAAATGCGATGAGTTCCACAAAGAACATCAATTTCGCCACTTTCAACTTTTTTTAAAATTTCACGCGCTTGTTTTGGCGTTTTGAAGCGGTTCAAGACTTCGGTTTTAACCCCGAAATTATCCATTCTTGCACGCGCAGTGTTATAGTGTTGCTCACAAAGAATGGTTGTTGGCGCCAAAAAGGCAACTTGTTTTCCGTCTACAATTGCCTTGAACGCAGCACGAAGTGCAACCTCGGTTTTTCCAAAGCCAACATCGCCACAAAGAAGGCGATCCATAACTTTTCCTTGTTCCATGTCTTGCTTAATTTCAGAAATAGAAATAAGTTGGTCTTCGGTTTCAGTGTATGGAAAACTGTTTTCAAATTCAACTTGAAGATCGGTGTCTTTGCTATATGTAAAGCCCTTTTTCTTTTCTCTTTCAGCATAAAGCGCCAAAAGGTCAAATGCAAGTTTCTTTACCGACGACTTTACTTTCTCTTTGACTTTTGCAAATTCCTGACCGCCAATTTTAGAAAGTCTTTTTGGAGCCTCGGCACCCGAGAACTTGTCAAGCATGTTCATTTGGTCAATTGGAACATAGAGTTTGTCGCCGTCACGATAGCGAACAACAACATAGTCTTTGGTTCCAAAGTTTCCAGAAAGTTTTGTAACGCCCTCACAAATTCCAATTCCGTGGAAAGAGTGAACAACATAGTCGCCAACTTTTGGGATTGAAAAAACGTTAGAGCGTTGAACTTTGAGTTTGTTTTCTTTTGCTTTTCTTGGCAAAATGTCATAGGTTCCAAGAACGAAAATCTTTTCATCTGGCAAAATAAAGCCCGACGCAAACTCTTTTGGAATAATTGAACTGTTTGTTTCACTCAACTTGTCTGGATTTGAAATATCATATTCGACACCACTGTTCAAAAGCGTTTTTTTCAAATATTCAGCATCTTGCTGAGTTTTTGCAAACAAGATTGAACGATAGCCGTCAAAATCATATTTTTTAAGGTCTTTTGCAAGAAGTGCAAGATTGTGAGTGTATCTTGAAACTGGCGAAGACTTTATGTTTAAAACCACCTTTGGATTAAAAAATCTGTTGGTGTTTGTAATTTTTTGAAAAGCCACAGAAATGTGGTTTGGAAGTTCGTTTAAAAACTCTGAAAACTCAAAAATGTTTCCAGTTTTTGAAAGCAAAACATTGTCTTTTTCAAGACGTTTAATCTGTTCGGTTTTTTCACGCTCAAAAGAAATGCTTTCGTCATAAACCATTTTGCACTCATCAATCAAAACCGCAAAGTCTTTGATATAGTCAAAAATTGAAGATTTATTCTTGATAAGCGGAAAAATATAATCAAGTGAAAAGCCCGAAGTTTCGTTTTCAAGTTTAAACTTCAAGTCGTTTATGTTTTTCACATATTCTTCTTTTTCGGTTCCATCTTCAAACTTTCTTTCAAGGCATTTGTCCAAATATTTTTGAATCAAGGCAACTTCGTTTTCTTCAAAAAATACATTTGAACATGGCAAAATTTCAATTGCTTTAACGCTTTTGCCCTTTTTCATTGTTGCGCCGTCAAGTTCGCAAATGCTTTCGATATATTGGTCGAAAAACTCAACGCGATACATTGTTTCAGCCTGCATTGGAAAAACATCTAAAATGTCACCACGAAGAGCAAACTGACAAGGTGCAGAAACAAGGTCTTCTCTTTTATATCCCGCCTTTACAAGTTTTTCGGCAAGCGCAGATGGTTCGATTTTTTCATCAACTTTAATTTTGATAAAGTTGTTTAAAATTGCCTGCTTTGTTGGATAAAGCGAAAGCACAGCCGAAACTGGCAAAACAAGAACATCAACCTCTCCCGATGCAAGGCGTGAAAGTGTCACAAGATTGTCAATATTTGTTTCGTTGTTTTTTGCACGCGAAAATGTAAAATTGTCTGGTGCAGGTTTAAGCATTTGCGCTCTTTTTCCAAACAGAGATTGAAACATTTCAAGAACTCTGCCCGCAGTTACAAAGTCGGCAGTAACATATAAAATCTTATGTTCAAAAGCCGATGCCATTGCAATTTTGAAAGGTTCGCAAGCACCAAAAATAGAGCCAGATTTTTCTGACTCTACCTTGTTATAAAAGTCTTCATAGACTTTGCTTAAATTCTTAATATCAAAATAGTTTTTCATTTCAGTTTAATTTTTGCATGATATTGCCAAAACTTTCGCCATCAATAAACATTAAAACTGCATTTTTGCCCTTTTCGATTCCTGCCATAATGTTTTCTTTGTCGCGAAAACGAGAAAGCACAAAATCTGCAAGATCCATATGCTCTGGTGGTTTTCCAACACCAATACGAACACGAGGAAATTCTGGGGTTTGAATATATTCAATAATGCTTCTAAGTCCATTGTGAGTTCCAGCCGAGCCATGCTCTCGCACGCGGATTTTTCCTGGAACAAGGTCAATATCATCACTAATTATAAGCAAATCATTCTTCATGTCAATATTATATTTTTTCACAAGGCTTTTAACTGCGATTCCACTGCTGTTCATGAAGGTTGTTGGTTTTGCCAAAATCACTTTGTTGCCATTATGGTTGGTTTCGGCAACCAAACTGTCACACTCTTTTTTTGTGCATGAAACATTAAGTTCTTTGCAAACCGCATCAATAACCATGAAGCCCATGTTGTGGTTTGTGTTTTCAAACTCTTTCCCAAGATTTCCAAGACCGATTACAAGTTTAGTCATTTCTGTCACCCGCCTTGGCAATTTTCACAACTTCACCCGCTTCAACTTTTTGGTTTTCAGAAAGCAAAACGCCACCAAAAATTGTAACCATGTCTGAAACAGATGAACCTCTTTTCATTGAAACAGGTTTTTCTGCCGAGCCCATAATGTGGCAAGAAGAGCCAATTGAAATTTGTTCTTCGGACATCAAGAAGTTGATGACATTGTTTTTTCCAATATTTGAGTTTTCGCCAATAATTGCATTTGAAATGATTGTGTCTTCACAAACCGAAGAATTTTCTTTGATTGCTGTTTGAGAACAAAGTTTTGCGCCCCTTGCAATTTTTGAACCCGAATAAACAAAGGCTCCATCAAGATATGCACCCGAAATTTTAACATCGTTTGCAACCTTTGCGTTTATAAGTTCACTTCGGTTTTCAATTGTAACATTTTCACCAATCACAGTGTCGCCCGAAAGGCTCACAAAACTTCCAATTTTTGTTCCCTTTCCAATTGAAACATTTGCCTCGATATAAAGCGTGCTTGGGTCTTTGAAATAAACACCATTTTGACTGTGAAAATCCACAATACGATTTTTGAGCATTTCAGTTATCAAATGAACTTGGCGATATGAAAGCGCCATCATGAAATCTTCTTCATCAAAATAGTAAACCGATGGAGAATATATTTCGTCAACGCGTTTGATATAGTCAGTTTTAAAAACATAGCCACGAGTGAGTGGACAAACATTCAGACCTTTGTTCTTCACAAAATCAAGAATATTCAAAACATTTTTCTTTGTGACAAGTGGAGTGTCTGAAAACAAAACCAAAGTATATTCGCTGTCACGCAAAAATGGTTTGATTGCACTTGCAACGCTTTGCTTTTCGTGGTCATAATGAATCAAAACAGGAGTTTCTGGACATGCCCTTACAACATATTCATACATTTTCATTCCAAGAATTTCAAGGTTGAAACTTCCATTTTCGGTTTGAAAATCTTTTGAATCTTCAAGCAAAACAATGCAGTCCACACTCACTTTGTCTTGGTCACGCTTGATGCATTTTGCAAATGGTTCTTTTCCGTCTGAAACAATTTTAAGGTCAAGAAAATCATTTGCCTGATTTGTTTGTGTTTTTGTTTCTGTAAAATTATAAATCTTTTCCATAACTAAATTTTAAATCTTATTTTTTCCTTTGTCAAATTTCTTTAAACATGTTTCAGTTTTTTAATGTTTTGCTTTGTCGTTTTTCTTTGAAATATTCTGAAACAAGAAAACTGCATTCTTTTTCCAAAATTCCGCCAACAACCTCGGTTTTGTGGTTAAGTTCGGCTCTTTCAACGACTTCGCTCATTTTCAGTGCATTTTCTTTGTTGTTTGGAGCACCAAAATAAAGAGTTTTGATTCGTGCATTTAAAATTGCTCCAAGGCACATTAAACATGGTTCAAGAGTCACAAACATTTCACAATCAAGAAGTCTAAAATCGCCCACAACTTTGCATGCTTTTTTAATTGCAAGAATTTCAGCATGCGATGTTGCATCTTTGCTTGTTTCACGTTTATTGAAAGCCGACGCAATGATTTTTCCTTGCCGCACGATTACTGCACCAACAGGAACCTCGTCGCTGTCATATGCCTTTTTCGCAAGAGCAAGCGCTTTTTTCATGAATTTTTCTGTTTGAAGCATGTTCGCACTCCTTTGCAATTTTTCCAAGTTTTTTCAAAATGTTTTTGTTTCGTTTATATATTTTTTCAAGGTGAGCGGTTCCAATTGGATGTGAAAGTTTGTCGCTTCCAACCTCGATTGTAACCGAAGGGATTTCAAACTTTTCAATGCACCAATCCTTATAGCCCCCACTGCTTGAATTTTGCGCACTTACAATTTTATAGTGCGTTGCACTTTTCACGATTTTTGCAATCTTTTTGTCGCGTTTCAAATTTTCTTTGCGAGCAAAAAAGTCATAATAGATTTCTTCACCTTTGGTGTGATAACTGATTGTAAAAACAGGTTTCACTTTTTTTGTTAAAAGTGCAAGCGCTTGCGTGCACGGTTCGCTCATTGGACATTTGCCAACAAACCCGTGCGAAGAGGGATAAAACAAATTTGCTTTTCCTGTTCCCCACCGTGCATCAAAATTTGTGTTCAGATCAACCCCATTTGCATTTGCTTTGAAAAGTGAAAAATCTTTACTTTTATTGTTCAGTGAAAGCAGAAATTTTCTTGTTTTCAAATTTTTCACACTTTTAAGCCCGTCTGTAACAAGACTTGCCCCATCGGGATTTGAAAGCGGGACAAACACAATGTTTGGAGTTTTCAGTTTTTTATATTTTTCAAAGTTCACAGAAAGTTCGCTTATCATTTTGCAAAGCAAGTTGCATGTGATGTGTTCTCTTGCATGAATTGCCCCTTGAATGATAACGCTTTTTTCTTGTGCAAAATCAAAAGAAATGGCATAGATTGGTCTTTTCAAAACGCTTTCGCCAATAATTTCGATTTTTGCGTGTTCAATTTTTTGTTTTAAGAATTTTTCAAGTTGATTTGTATTCATATTTTCCTCATATTATCATATGAGAAAAGCAGGTTTTTGTTATCTAAGAAAGCCTGAAACAAGTGTCAAAATCCATTCAGCAACAAGCCAGATAAGTGAAAGTGTAAGCATGATTACATAGCCAGTGTTCACTTTCTTCTTTGGAATTGTAGCAGTTTCTATGTTTTCTGCCCCGCCGTTTGTCTCGGCATTTTGCTTTGCCAAAAGTTCTTGTTGTTTTGCAAGCATTCTTTCTTTGTCTTGCTTATCATAGACAGCATATTCATCTTTGTCTGCCTCGTATTTTTTTATCCAAGCAAGGTCTTCTTTTGTCAATGTTTCTTTTTCAAGAAGAGCGTCAAATTTTTCATGTTGTTTTTTCTCTGCACTTTTTCTTGAAAGAATCATTCCTTTGATGCAAAGATAAATCAAATATGATGCAATAGACGCAATTGCAAGACCAACCACCAAAGTGATTGCAAGTGAACCCCAAGAAGGAAGTTCTTCGGCAACCTCTGTTGCCCCGCCATTCGTTGAATGCATGTTCATGATATAAATTGCAGTAACAGCATAGAAGTTGTTCAAAAAGTGAATCAAAACTGTTGCCCAAATTGAGCCTGTATAAACAAAAACATAGCCCAAAATCACGCCCAAAATGAATTGGTGAATAGTTTGGTCTGGGCCACCATGCATAAGCATGAATATGAGTGCACTCATCAAAATTGCATAGGTTTTGCCTTTTTCACGCAAACCATTCAAAATTGTTGCTCTGAACAAAGTTTCCTCGAACACAGCAGGCACAACACACATTAAAAATACATATAAAATATAAATTCCAAAGTTTGGAATTGACATCGAGCCAATTGCAGAAGAATAGCCAAGTTTTTGAAGTGAATATACAAAAACGTTTGTAAGTGAGGAGAAGCCAAAAATGCAAATTGCAGAAACCGCAACGCACAAAAGTGCAACTTTCCAATCAAGTTTTTTGTTATAGGTTGTTGCTTTCACAAACTCAACATTTCGACTTGCCGAAACAATGAGCGACGCAACAATGAACACCGCCTCAACCAAAAATTGAGCAATATAGTAAAGCCATGCGTGCCCCAAAATCGACTCACGAAAAACTTGAATCAAAAGTGAAAAAATAAGTTGCAAAATAATGAAACAAACGCATGCAAAGCCTGCGTCGAACAAATCAAATCTTTTTCTTTTAAGTTTCTTTTCAATTATTGGTGCTTGTGTTTGATTTTCCATTTTCCTCTCCTATGAAAAATAAAAGTTGTTTCCAGGTTTGTCTTGTCTTGAATATCTCAAAAATACATCTTTTTCAAGAACAAAGCCTGCGTTTTCAAGTGCTTTTGCATTTGTAATATAGGCAATTTCAACAGTGTTTGTGTTTTCGGACAAGTGTGACAAAACAAAATATTTTGTTCCAAGTTTGGCAAGACTGACAATTGCCTTTGAACATTGTTCGTTTGACAAATGCCCATGCTCTCCCAAAATTCTTTGCTTTGTGATATATGGATATTTCGCGCAACCAAGAAGCACTTTCTTGTCGTGGTTCGACTCTATATAAACCAAATTACTTTGTGCAATTTTTTCAAGAACATTTTCTGGCATAAAGCCAAGGTCGGTTGCAAAAGACACTTTTTTATCGCCACAAACAAACGAATAGCCATAGCAAACAATGCTGTCGTGTGGCAAGGCATATGGACGAACTGAAATGTCTCCAATTGTGAAATCATATCCTTTCATTTCAACAATTTTTTCGCGCACAGATTCTGGAATGTCTTTCAAAAATCCGTTTACGATTTCAGATGGAACATAGGCAATTGCATTGTATTTTTTCAAAAAGTTCACAAGACAATGAATGTGGTCTGAATGTTCATGCGTAATTACAATTGCATCAATATTTTCTGCCTTTTCGTTCACCAGTTCAAGCCTTTTTTCAAGCGCAACCAAAGACAGCCCAACATCAAGAAGAACCTTAATTTTCCCCGAATCTATAAGTGTGCTGTTTCCTTTGCTCCCTGATGCTAAATTTACAACTCTCATCTTTTGCCTCATATAAATTTTATCACACTTTTTCAAGATTTGTAAACGATTTTGCCTATATTGTTCCAATAACAGTCTTGCCCGAAAGCCAACTGTCAAAAAAGCCCTCAATGTCTCTGCGAGAAGTTTTTCGAAAAGATGCAATTAAACAATCGGTTGATGAAATTTTAAACTGGTATTCTTGAAAATATTTCTTGAAACACAAAAGCAATTTTTTCTTTCCAACAATGTCACGAAGCGCATCAAACATCAAAATACCCTTCACATAAATCATATATGAATATTCATATTCGCTGTTATACTCGTTCACTGGCAAAAGCATGCTTGTTTTTATTCCCTTTTCGGTGGTTTTAACAATGTCGGCATAAAGTGTATAAACCGAAAAAGCCTCGCTTGCAAGTTCATCATATTTTGCACCATATTCTGGATGAGCCTCGAAAAACAAAACCGAAGAATATTCTGCAAGCGACTCGTCTAGCCACGCCTCTTTAACTTGATTGTTCCCAACAAGACCATACCACCATTGGTGCGCAATTTCATGAGCAATCACTTTTGCTTTGTCAAACTTATCAGTAATTGTGTCTGAAATGATAACAAAGCAAGGATATTCCATTCCACCATGAACAAAAGGTGCTTTCACAATGTTTAAAACCGAATATGGATATTTCCCGAATGTTTTATTGTAAAACTCAAAAACTTTGGTTGCAGTTTGCAAATTTTGGTCAAAATCATCATCATTTTGGTATCCAACATAGCAAATTTGCGTTTTTGCCACCATTTTTGAAACAGTTTTGCAGTTTTGAAACATAGAAACCGCAAAATCACGCACCGCAAGTGCCGAAAGGGTGAAAATTTTATTATTTTGGACATTTTCTTCTTTTTTCACAACCCCAGAAGATGCCAAAGCATATTTGTCTGGAACCGTGATTTTAACATCATAATTTGCCATTTCACTATAAAATGAATCACCTGTTGAATAGTAAGGATTGGTCACATATTCACCTTTTTCATAAACCGCAAGAATAGGAAAAAAGTTTCCAAGAGAAACTGTACCATTATAATATCCAAGCCTATGAGTGCAACAAGCAAGTTTAACCGAAAACTCAATTTCAATGTTCACACTTTTTCCAGGTTCAAGCGGTTTATCAAATTTAACGCAAAATGAAGTTTGACTTGGATTTGCATATATGAAAGATGTTGTTTTGTTCTCAACTTTAACTTTTTCAATTGTTCCGTCTCCAAAATTTTCACCATTTGGAAAAACTTTCGCAAGATTTTTTGCGGTGTATGGTTTTATGCTCGACTCTTCTCTAAACGCGCGTGGATAAAAATTGAAACAAACATTTTCAAGAGTCACGTCGGTGACATTCACAAAACAAACTTTTTCTTTTCCCGAAAGAGTTTTTGTTTCTTCATCAAAAGACGCTTCAATTTGATATGAAGACAAATTTTTTGAAACCTTTTTCAGAACATTTGCAAAACTACACCCCGAAAACAAAACCATTAAACAAACAGCAAAAAGACAAGAACAAATTTTCAGCACTTTATTTTTCATATTATTTCCTCTTTTAAACATTATGTTTTAAAAGGTTTCAATATTCAAATTTCGCGTTACACAAAATTTGCATAAAAAAAGATTCAACCAAATGGTTGAACCTTTAAATTTTGTTTTATTATTTTGACATGTCATCTTCGTCATATGAACCAGAGCCATCGTTGCCGTCTTCTCTTTGTCCTGGACGTTGTGAACCACCAGAATTGTCTTGGTCTTTTTCTTCACCAGCAACAGGAGATGCAGTGTTTCCACCATTTCCTTTGTCGGCAGCTTCTTGACCTTTGTTTCCAGATTTTTGGTCTTCCAAATCACGAACTTTTTGTTCAAGGGTCTCTTTAACACCCATAAGTTCATTATATTTTCCTTCAAGTTCTCCAATTTGTGATTGAAGGCCTGAAATTGTTTTGTCTCTTTCTTCAAGTTCGCCAGAAAGCCTTGCAATTTCGTCGTTTGCAGATTTTGCAAGAGAACCAAGATATTCAATTGCACTGCTTACAGATGTAAAGTCTTTCATGGTTTTTGGTGAGCCGGCATTTTTCAAAGCAACTTCAACTGTTTCACCAAGAGAAGCAACTTCTCTGTCAAGGCTTGCTTGATAGTTTTTGCCAATGTCTTCAATTGCGTCTGCCAAAGTTTCATAATCTTCAAGAGTTTTATAGTCAACTTTGCCATCTTTCAAAACAACTTGACCGTTTGCATCTCTTTTCGCAATTTTGATAAAGCCTAATGTTGCACCAACTTGTTTTTCAACTGCTTGAAGTGCTACTGTGTTTTGCATTAAACCTTTCACAGTCGTTCCAAGTTCACCTTCAAGTTTTGAAACATCATATTCGCCGGTTTCTTCATTATAAATATCTTTAAGTTCTATGTTGTTATCTGCAAAAATCTTTACAACCATTGCATATGCTTGGTCAACTTCCTCTTTATGTTCGGCTTTTGTTCCAGAATAAACATCACCAATAATTTCATCAAGAGATTTTTCCTCGTCAAAGTCATAATCAAACATTTTGAGCGCACCTTTCGCTCTTCCGTTCTCTGCAAGGACATATTCATATTTTGTTTCAAAATCATTTCTTTGTTCACGAGTTTTTGCAAGGTTTGCACCAAGGGTAATATTTCCTGCAAGAGAAGCAGTAAGAAGAACCCCAGCAATAGCACCAAGGAAAATTTTTGATTTGACAAATCTTTTAACTTTTCCAAGGAAACTTTGGTCTTTATCAACTTTGGCGTCAAGATTATTGATTACAACTTGTTGTTTTTCAATAACACCTTTTTGTCTTTCAATTTCAACACTGTTCTTTTGGTTTTCAACGTTTACTCTATCAAGTTCTGCCACCAAACCACGAAGTCTTTGGTTTACAGTGAGTGCAAACTTTCTTGGTTCTGCAATGTCAGCAGAAGTTTGCGCAAAAATTGAATCTTCAAATACTCTTTTTCCTGTTGCCTTGTCTATTGGGTTCACAAGTTCAAGAAGCATGCTTGCTTCACGCTCGCTGAAAACACTTGCAAGTTCTACCTTTGGAAGTTTTTTCGCATCTGCGAGTTTTTGTTTAATATCGTCTGCAAGCGCTTTATCAATCTTTCCTGATGCTGAATCAATAATTGCAGAAAGTCTATCAATTGCGTTATTTGTACCTTTAAATTCCATAATCCACTCCTTTATTCCTTTCGGAATATCGTTGTTTTTATTGTGATTATATTTTACCATTTTTTTATCAAAAAGTCAATACTAAGGCACCAATAAACGCGCATTTTAAACTCTTTGAAAACAAATAAATTTTAAAATATTTTTCAGCCACATTCAAACAACCAAAGTGGCACGAAAACCACAAGAATATACAACAAAACAAGCACGCAAGTCAAACAATTTTCAGAACAATTTCAAAGAAAGGCATAAAAAAATCCAGAGCACATTTTCAGTGTCTGGATTTTTGTTTTTTAAATATTAAAGAGATTTTTCATCGGCATTGTCATAGTCATTTGAACTGTCGTTGCCGTCTTCTCTTTGACCTGGACGAGGTGAACCACCAGTGTTGTCTTGGTCTTTATCTTCACCAGCAACAGGGCCAACTTTTCCGCCGTTATCTTCTTTTCCCGAATTGTTTTGATCTTCGTTCGATTTTTCTTGATCTTTGATTTTTTGATTTAGATTTTCTATTTTATTATTGAGGCTGTCAATCTCGGCATATGCTTTATCAAGCAAGTCTCTTGTCTCTGCAAATTTAACTTCAAGTTCATCAATTTTATCATTCTTTTCATCAATCAAATCAATATATCCTTGGAATTTTTCATCACTTTCTTCAGCCAATTTGTCAATTGCTTTTTCAAGTGTTTCGAAATCTCTTGAAGAATATACAGTTCCGTCTGCTTTTTTAATTCCAGTTACAGCAAATGCATTGTCGATTGATTTTGCAACTGAATCTTTGAGTTGTTCATATTTTACGCTATATGCATTTTCAATGTCTGTGATAGCATCAGCAAAGTTTACATAGTCGGTTGCAGATTTATAAACTGTTTCACCATTTTCATTGGTCTTTGTAACGCCAAGTGCTTTGAATGATGCATCAATTTTGTCTTGAATTTGTTTCAAATGATTTGCATTGTTAAGAGCACCTTTAACAATTGCTGAAACATCTTTATCAAATTTGCTTGTGTCAAGATTTCCATTTTCATCAACAAGTTCTTCTGGGTTGATTCCAAGATCTTCAAGAAGGTTTGCAAAATGGAGATATGAACTCATAGTTTCGTTTGCAATTGCATTTTTCTTGTCTTCTTGGAAAGCATCATAAACATCTTTAACAATTCCTGAAAGAGTTTTTCCGTCATCAACTTCATAACCAAGCCCGCGAAGTGTTTGTTTCATGTCGGCAATTTCTTGTTTCAAAGATGCTTCATCTTGACTTGCTTTTCTTTCAAGGAAAACTTGAACGGTGATAACGTTTCCGTTTTCATCTTTCATGCCTTCTTGATAGCCAAGTCTTTCAGCAAGGCCTTTAATAGAGTCGATAAATGCTTGTTGCTCCGCAATTGTTTGATCTTTGCTTTCATTTTCCGCATAAATTGATGCAATATCTCCTCTGAGATCTCTATTTGCAACTCCTTGGGCAATATTGAGTCCAAGAGAGGTTGCCAAAAGCGCAACACCCAAAGTTATTGCAGCAAAAATCATTACAGTCTTTTTTGTTTTCTTTTTAGGTTTTTGTTGATTGTTTACAACAACATTGTGTTGCTCGTCTCTGTTTGCAATTTCTTTTGAAAGTTGTTCTCTTTCTGCTTCAAGTTCGGCAATTTTTGCTTTGTCTTTTTCTGCTTGCATTCTAGCGTTTACAAGTTCAAGACAAGCCAAATTTACAGAATATCTAAGTTTTTCAGCATTTGCAATGTCTTCTGCACTTTTAACGCATTCGTCAAGATTATAGGTTCTTGTACCATCTTCTTTATATGGGTTAAGACCATTTACAATGTCTTCTGCTTGTTCACTTGTTGCAAGAGAAGCAAGTTCAATTCCAACTGATTGTGTTTTTGGTTGATCAATTCTTGATTTGAGTTCTTTTCCGATTGCCCAAACAATGTCACCAAAAGGATAGTTTTTAGCAAAGTGACCAACAAAAAATTGAGTTAATGCTTCTGTTGGAACATTTTTAATTGTTTCTTCGGTTAAAACTTCTCCATTATAAGTAAGTGTTGCATTATTCAAAAGAACAATTTTGTTTTCTTTCTTGTTTGCCATATGTATTATTTCCTCCCTCACGCCAAATTGGCATTACATACATATCCATATTTTGTGAATATATTTTACCACACAGCCATATGGTTGTCAATACCCAATTTTCACATTTTTACCCCTATTTTTACACTTTTTTTGCACCATTTTTGCGAAAAAAAATGTTTCTTTAAAAAAATAAAGAAACACTATTCATCGTATTCAAATTTATATTTTGCAAGGATTTTCTTTATCTGTGACAATGAAAAGCCTTTTCGGAGCAAAAAGTTATAAAGCGAAGCAAAAGTTTTTTGGTCTTTTTCTTTGTTTTTTAGATATTTTTCTGCAAGAACCTCAGCTCTTTTAAGTTCGTCTTCTTCTGAAACTGCCAAAAGTGCATTTTCCGCAAAAGAAGAACAAATTCCCTTCTGAAAAAGTGCATTTTTCAGTTCTAAACGGCTTTTTAATGGTTTAGATTCAACCAAAGCGCGAGCATATTCTTTGTCTGAAATGTATTTATATTCTTTTGCAAGGACAATTGCACCACCAATTGGAGCGTCTGCATAGCCATAGTTTTTCAGTTTATTTCGTAAATCTCGCTCTGAATACATCTGTTTTGACACCAAATTTGCAATTTTTTCAAATGCTGAACTTTTTTCGCTTTCAAAAACAACCTCTTCAAGTTCTTCTTTTGAAACCTCTTTTCCAACCTTTAAACCTGCCTTGAACACGGCAATTTGGTCTAAACCGCTGAAAAATTCACCATCAACATATAAATTGCAACGATTTTTGCGTTTTTTCTGTGCTGTTATTTCTGTGATTATCATTTTTACACGTGCGCAAAACGATAATATTCGTTTGCAATTTTTGTAATTTTTGCACTATCTTTCATTTTGCTTCGAATGTCACCAATAACTTTTTCTGCGGTGTCGGCAGGAATTGCACATTTGATCATTGGAAGCGATTCGTTATAGTTCTTTTCAATGATAGGAAATCCTTTTTCTGTAAGAACTTTTCCAAGGGCGGCATAGTCACTGTAACTTACAATCATTTCAAAAATTCCGCAATAAACCATTTTGCTTTTCTTTGCATTCATAAGTGCATTGCTTGCGGCGCTATAAAAAACTCTTGAAAGACGAGCCTTTCCAAGTTCAACTCCGCCAAAAAATCTTACAACCGCAACAAGCACATTTGTAAGGTTTCTTTCTTTGATTGCTTGATAAATTGGTGCCCCTGCGCTTCCAGAAGGTTCGCCATCATCACTGTTCCTTGCAGTGTCAAAGTTTTCACCAAGCAAATAGGCATATGGAATGTGCGCTGCCCCTTTGTTGCTTTTTTTAAGGCTTGCCAAACACTCTTTCACTTGATCCATGTTTTGCACAGGAAAAGCAACCGCAACAAATCTTGACTTGTTTACAGTTGTTTCAACCATTGATATATCTGAAATTACAATATAAGGTGCATTTGCCATTATTTTATCTCCATCCTCTATCATTTTACCATAAAGTTGCATAAAATCAAAATAATAATTCACAAAAGTTTTACTTTTCTTACAACAAATGTTAAAATTGATTTATCACTTTTAAAGGAGACATATATGAAAAACTATTTCGAAATTACCGATATACACGCTCGTCAAATTCTTGACAGCCGTGGAAACCCAACTGTTGAAGTTGAAGTTGTTGTTGATGATTGCATTGTTGGTCGCGCTTGTGTTCCAAGTGGTGCATCAACTGGTGCATTTGAAGCAGTTGAACTTCGTGACGGAGACAAAAAAAACTATCTTGGAAAGAGCGTTGAAAAAGCAGTTGAAAACGTTAACACTGAAATTGCCGACAAAATTGTTGGAATGAACGTTCTTGACCAAATCAAGATTGACCACACAATGATTGCTCTTGACGGAACAAAAAACAAAGGTCGTCTTGGTGCAAACGCAATTTTGGGTGTTTCACTTGCTTGTGCAAGAGCAGCAGCCGAATGTGTAAATCTTCCACTTTATAACTATATTGGTGGCGTGAACGCATGCACTCTTCCAGTTCCAATGATGAACATCATCAATGGTGGAAAACATGCCGACAACTCTGTAAACATTCAAGAGTTCATGATCATGCCAGTTGGAGCACACTCTTTTAAAGAAGCACTCAAAATGTGCGCAGAAGTGTTCCACAACCTTAAATCTGTTTTGAAAGGCAAAGGTTTCAGCACCGCTGTTGGTGATGAAGGTGGATTTGCTCCAAACTTTGCAAGCGATGAAGAAGCATTCATCAACATTGTTGAAGCAATTGAAAAAGCAGGATACAAACCAGGAAAAGACTTCCGTCTTGGCGTTGATGCTGCGGCAACTGAAATGTATGACGAAGCACAAAAAATTGGCAAAGATGGCTACTATTTCTGGAAATCAAAACAATTCTTCACAAGAGAACAAATGGTTGACTTCTGGGTTGAAATGGCAAACAAATATCCAATTGTAACCCTTGAAGACGCTCTTGCAGAAGAAGACTGGGAAGGTTGGAAACTCTTGACCGAAAAACTCGGAAAGAAAATTCAACTGGTTGGTGACGACTTGTTCGTTACAAACACCGAACGCCTTGAAAAAGGAATTGAACTTGGTGTTTCAAACTCAATTCTCATTAAACTCAACCAAATCGGAACTTTGACCGAAACTCTTGAAGCAATCCAAATGGCAAACCGCGCAGGATACACAGCAGTTGTATCACACCGCAGTGGTGAAACAGAAGACACAACAATTGCAGACCTTTCTGTTGCACTTAATGCTGGTCAAATCAAAACTGGTGCGCCTTCAAGAACCGACCGTGTTGCAAAATATAACCAACTTCTCCGCATTGAAGAAGAACTTGGAAGCAGTGCAAAATATCTTGGAATGAAGTCTTTCTTCAACATCAAAAACAAATAATACTTCCCCACCCAAGAAAACACAAAAAATTGCAAACCAAAAAGATGAAACACAACCCCCAAGGTTGTTAAAAACATCTAAAAGTCAGCAAACTAAAAAACACTTCACAACTCGTGAAGTGTTTTTTTTATTTATTTTATTTTTCTTTTCTTTACAACAAGTCCAGAATATGAAATTGCACTTACACAAACCAAAGAAAGTGAACCAATCAATTCAACCAAAACTTTGGTGTTGTTTTTTAGTGCATTGTTAGCAATGAATCCATTTGGGTTTGTGCTAGTAAAAGTAATACTTCCATTTGAGTTATATCCAAAAGAAGTTCTTACCCTTCCGCTCGGACTATACATCACTTCCAATTCCATAGCAGGCTTCACAAATGATATCACCAAAATCCCAGTTTGTGTCAAGCAATTTTATTTGCTTTTTTATTATTTATAATAAAAAGACCATGACATATAGTCTGGTCTTTGTTTTATTTTGCAAGTTCTTCGAACTCTTTGTTGTGTTTTATTGCATATTGTAAAAACTTTTCGCGGACACTATTTTTCACTTTGTCTTCATCGATAACTTCTGGATGTGCAACATCCAAATATTTGATGGTTGAAAAGTCGATTGATTGAAGAACATTTCGAACCATGTTATAGTTTTGCCAAAAAGCCTCTGGCAACTGGTCACACATGTGCTCAAAATATTGATATTTCTTTGTAATGTCATAAACCGCAATCTCGTTTGAAATTGCACTGCAAATTCCTTTGTTGCCAAGCAAAAAGTCAATATCAAAATCGTCCAAATGACCCTCATATGCAGGAAATTTGAAAATTCCGTTTTTTAAAATTACTGCAATATGTGTACTCTTATCAATTCCTGAACATTGCTCAACAACACAAGTGCTTCCTGCAAAAATTCCTTTTTCAACTGAAACAACAAATGCGTTTGCTCTTTTTGAAACACAAAGGTTGCGGTCATATGGGCAAACTGTTTCAATTTTATAATATTCGTAACTTGGATAGTTTTCAATTCCAATAATTGTGCAATTTTCGCCCAATGTCTTTTTCACATCGCCAACAAAACTGCGTCCATATGCTCCAAAAAAGTCTCTTATATATGTTTTATTCTTTCCTAAATTTTCCATAATTTTTTCATTTTTCTCCAAAGGGGCTACATGATACCACCATTTCAACCGAAAATCAAGACCCAATTTTGACAAATTTTGAAAAAAAATGACTAAATTTAAAAAGTCCGTTAAGTTTTATTCCACTTTAACACCCGAAATTAAACTCACACAAAAAAAACTAACATATAAAACTAACTTTTTTAAACCCACATAAATGAGTCTTCACCTCAAATCCAACAAGGAGCAAAAAACGCCAGTTCGTTTGAACTGGCATTTTGGGGCTCCACGAGTGCGCTGAAACTTGGCACCTTGCATGTTTTTGTGAAAATCACAAAAAACATTGCCTTTAAACAAACTTTCTCCTTTTTCCACAAAATCTCTTTGACATTTTGAGGAAACCCTGACATCAAGAAATCCTACTCATATAGACAAAAAAAAACGCCAGTTCGTTTGAACTGGCATTTTGGCTCCCCGAGTAGGATTTGAACCTACGACCTTGTGATTAACAGTCACCTGCTCCACCGCTGAGCTATCGGGGAATATATATAAACTGTGTGATTTCTCACACAAGTGAACTTATTATATAATGAAACTTTCACTTTTGCAAGTATTTTTTTGAAAAAATTTTAATTTCTTTTAAAAACCTATAAATCACTCTTTATTTTCAAGAGATTGTAAAACAATTGTGCAACACCACACGCATGTGTGAGAAACAAAAACGATTATCTTACAATTTTCTGTAAAATAAAACAAAGCGCAAAAATCGACATTCACATATCACATTCACCTTTGCAAACAATAATATTTAGCACTCATTCAACCAACAAGCAACAAATATATGCTTTTTATCTAACAGTTTTTGAAATGTCTATCAAACACTTTTCACATTGCAATTGAAATTTTGATTCGACCTTTCCAAACTTTTTCCCATATTCCTGAAACCAAACAAAAAAAGAACCCATATTGTGAGTTCTTTTATTTTGATTATTAACGCATATTTTGTTTTATTATTTCACGACACAAATATCGCACTCATTATGTTATGCAACTATTTTGCAATTTCACTTGCTTTGCATGAACCATAAAGATTTTGAATTTGGCTTTCAAGTTCATCTTTTGAAACCACTTTAAAGTTGTTTATTGAATGTTTCAAATCTTCTTCAAGGAAAACTGTTCCATAGACATTTCCTCCCGCAACAACAATTGGAAACCACTCTTTGTCGTCTGGAAGCATTTTGTCAAATGGCACATTTTCAATTTCAAACCATTCAGGAATCATTTCCTCGGTTTCTTGGATTTCACCCACAAAATCTGAACATGTAAAAATGTTAAGATTCAAGTCTACCCTTTCACCTTTATACCAAGTGTCAAAACGAATGAGCCCAACTTGGCTATATTTTGTTGGAGTTACGCCAATTTCTTCTTGTGTTTCGCGAATCATTGCCTGCTCTATTGTTTCGCCCGGGTCTTGCTTTCCACCAATGCCGTTGAAAGTTCCTTGGGCAAATCCGCGTTTCTTTTGTGCCAAAAGCACTTTGTTGTTTTGAAAAATCAAAACCAATGTTGTGTTTATAGTTCTTTTCATAATATTTTTTCTCCTGTTTTCTTTTGATTTTGGCTGTAAAAAATAAAAAACCTCCTATGATGACAAACAATAATAACAACAGCCAGATTTACAATTGTTAGTATTTTTTGCCATTCTTAGAAAGTTTCAAAAGAACCATCTCACAAAAATGCATTACGGAATGGACGAATATAATGATACTATTATTCTATCCAATTTTTGCAAATTTGTCAACCCCCAATTTTTAAAACGCAACATTACGAAATCCTGCACAAACAAAAACTGATATACTAAAAATTTTGATAAAACGCATAAATATGCCCTAGCACCACTCTTTTTTTTGTATAAATTTATGATATTTTTATATGTTTTACACATATTTAAGTAAGATATATATTGACAACGGGGCCGTGTGGATATATAATTTGTTCAGTTTGTCTTGCATTTTAAGCGTTGCGGATTGCTTTGCAAGATAAAAGTTCACTGCATTTTTTTGCACCATGTTCTGCTATTTCGTCAAATGCAAGGTGAGCAAATCTATACAAAGGAAGGTGATATATATGAACAAAAAAACACAAAAGAAATCACTTAGTATCTATTTCAAAAAATATACTGGGATAATTTTTCTTTACATTTTGTTAAATGTTGTCGCATCTTTCATTTCAATTTTTAACACAATCGTTGCTGCACAATCAATCGTTTCTGTAACCGCAGGAGAATATATCGAAGCAATCAAATATCTCGCAATTGCTCTTGCCCTTGGCGTTACACAAATTATATCTTATCAATTAGCGAACACAATATATACAAAATATAGCATCAAAATCATTGCAGACATGAATGCGGACCTTTCAGGGCAAGCTTTCAAACTTAACTCTGCAACCTATTCAGCACATGGAACCGGAGCTTTCGTTCAAAGAATTGTTAGCGATCCAGACCGTGTTGTTGACAGCCTTTCAGATTTGACAAGCCTTATTATTGACAGCGTCTCATCTTTCACCCTTATCGTTTATATTGCCGTTTTAAACATTTATGTTGCACTTGCATGCATTGGAATTTTAATTCTTTCACTTCTTGTTGAAGCAATCAGAGTTGTTTCAAGAAGAAAATATAGACGAGAGGTTTCTCAAAAAGGTGACAAAATTAACAGCATTACAACCGAAATCATACGAAGCGAGAAAGACGTTAAGTCACTTGGACTCGAACCAGAACTTCGCAAAGAAGTTAAAGCCTGCTATGAAGACTATGGCTCATCATGGACAAAACTTGGACTTGCCGATGGTTGGCTTCACACTCTTCGAACCGTGATTGCTTCTGCTGGCGGAGTTGGATTGTTGTTCCTTGGAATTCACTTGATGGATATTGGAGCAATCACCCTTGCAACTTATATGATTATTTACTCCAACCGAGATAGTATTCGTGGCCTTACTTGGTCGCTTGGACACATTATCACAAACATTATCGACATTAAAGTGTACAGCGCAAGAATGTTTTCACTTTTTGACGAATTTGAATTTCAAACCGAAAAATTCGGAACAACCCACCTTGAAAATGTTAAAGGTGAAATTGGATTTAAAGATGTTTGCTTCACATTCCGTGACTATGAATATGAATATCCAACCAAGAAAAAACTTGGAAAAAAAGCATGGAAAAAACTTTCAAAAGAAGAAAGAACAAAAGTTAAAAGAACTCTTGCATCTGAAAGCAAAGTTTTCGACAACCTTAATTTTAAAGTTGAACCAAATCGCACTGTTGCATTTGTTGGAAAATCCGGAAGCGGAAAAAGCACAATTTTGAATCTTGCTTCTAAAATGTACACCGTTGATAGTGGTGAAGTTTTGATTGATGGCGTGAACATTAATGACCTTGATAAAGAATCACTCAGAAGCACAATTTCACTTGTAAACCAATTTCCTTATATTTTTGACATGACTATCAAAAACAATTTGCTTCTTGCGAAACAAGATGCAACTGATGAAGAAATTGAAAGAGCAATTAAAATGGCATCACTTGACGAGTTCATTGCTTCCCTTCCAAAAGGAATTGAAACAAAGGTTGGAGAAAGCGGAATAAAACTTTCTGGTGGACAAAAGCAACGTCTTGCAATTGCAAGAGCACTTTTAAGAAAATCACCAATTATCATTTTTGACGAATCTACTTCTTCACTTGACAATTTTGCACAGAACGAAGTTAAAAAGAGCATCGACTCGCTTAAAGGAACAAGCACAATTATCATTGTTGCCCACCGCCTTTCAACAATTAAAGATGCCGACACAATTTTCTTCCTTGACCATGGAGATATTGTTGACAAAGGAACTTTCGATGAATTGTATTCCCGCAACGATACTTTCAAAACAATGTTTCTTGCAGAAAACATATAATAAATTACAAATTTAAAAATTGAAAATGAAAAAAACACTGCAAAATTTGCAGTGTTTTTCTTATGCTTTTTTTGTTTTATTATTCCCTATTTCCAAAGTGGAACTGGATAAACTTTTTTGTTTTGCAATTCTTTGATAGACCCTTTGACTGCTGGAAGGTCGTCACGA
>JABLTK010004714.1_pt1 | contig 29011 bp, 2 predicted proteins | sample 7160131 | NCBI WGS metagenome assembly JABLTK01 (sample SAMN14651221, study PRJNA627086) | human gut metagenome | isolation source: feces | host: Homo sapiens
TCTATAGGCATTGCCAGAGACACCCGGCTGTGAAGGAGATTGACATTAGTATGGCCAACAGTATGACAGTAATTTTTGTGATTCTGTCTTTCCTCCTAGGGTGCAGATATTTTGAAGGTGATTCACGATCGTCTTAATTTAGACACTCACCTCATTTCTATCGTAAAGTTACTCCTCTGACCTGAGGCATAGCTATTTGAAGGTTCTATTGTGGACAGCAACGAAACCCCAGCACGCTACAATGCTACGGATGATGGCGAGTTGTTCTGTTTTATCTCAGTTGAATCAAGTACTCAGGTTATTGCCAATGGTTTTTCCTCTTCCAAGAAGACGACATTTGAGGCAAGTCCACGAGCTGCTCTTTCTCAGAGAGTTTCTGTTCCTACCGTTGTTCAACTTCCTGTTCCTTCTCCTGCTCCAAAGCCTCTGACCGATTCAGAATATGCTGCTAGGGAAATGTCAACAGGAAAGTATCGTGAACCGTTGACTGAAGTATATAATCATCCTTCTCTAAGAACGGTATTTTTAAAGAACTTGAAGAATTTGGATTGCAAATTATATGGTGTATGATCTGATGGTTGTATGAATTGTAGATCTTTGAACGTAATCCTTCTATGCTTGATCAATACATTGAGGAAATTCAGAAGTCTACCACAGGAAAGTGATTTTGCATTAGTTAGATAAGGGGTAGTGAGCCTGCAGCCTTTAAGTTGTTGACTGCTAAGAATAACGAGGATATTATGACAATTATGGAGATTCTAGGTACTGACATTGACCAAGCGATGGAATACTATGTTAACAGTAACATGGACTTGGAGCGGTGGTCGCAGAGTTATTTCAATTAGGATTATCTCCGATGAATAAATTATCTGTTTGTTGAAGAGTTCGTTTGGAGTAATGACGAGACGAAGTGAAAGTGCAATAACAATTCTTATAAGGAAATAATTCGAAGAATCTGTGATACTCCACTGGCCTAATGGATAAGGCGTTTGCCTCCTAAGCAGAAGATTCTGAGTTCGAGTCTCAGGTGGGGTGCATTTTTCTTATGAGGGTGGTGCGTCCTTTTTGCTTTCTACTCCTCTTTTCGATTTTTATTATCTTTATTTCCTCATGGACAACAAAGTTACGAATTGATAAGGTGATTCTGTCATCCTGTACCAACCCTGATTTTGATGGCTTCTATGTGTTGTATTATTCATTTTTGCTTAATAATGAGAACAAAGCAAACTGGTGAAGAAAAGGAATACACCAAAGTGAGTAACCCATACCCAGATGAATTTATATTGGCTAATCAGCTTTTTCGATCAGTGCAGTTTGTGCTACATCCTCAAGAGAATGGACTCATTCTAAAAACGGGGGATACTGGCTTCACGAGTTTTGATCGAAAAACCAATGCTCGTATTCAGATTAGTGTGAGAAAGGAGAATGTGTCTTCTGTTTTCTGTATGTCGCGGAAATCTCTCAGAATTCCTTTACTGAATCGTGTATACAAGGAAGTTAAGATTGATCGTGTTTTCTAGATGGAATTGTGATATATAGCCACTTCGCTTGTTCCAGGTCAGTATTATTTGAAATACACTCCAGGAACTGCTATAATAGCTGCCATTTTATTAGTTATCTGGTTCATTTTGTGGAACAATAAAGTCGATGTCACTCGTGTTGCATCCAGTTATGTTTCCGTTGTTCGACAAGGAGAAGTCTGGAGGATTCTTTCCTCCTCATTAAGCCATCTCGGCATTCTCCATATGGCCATGAATGTTAGTAGTCTTCTTAGCTTATCATCTATTGAATTACAATGGGGCAGTATTCAATATCTCAGGTAGATACCAGAGTACTTTTTCCTTGTAGTATTTCTGTCTGGTTAATGGTATTCACGGAAATTCTCCTGATGACCCTCTACTCTCTATTGATTCGACTGGGTTATATGAGGTGAAGATACTACCATTGATTCATATTAGATTCTTGGATGTATGGGGTGTGGGCTATTCCTGTGTTCTCTTCGCTCTGATGACTGTAAGCCTTCTAACAGACCATTCTCCATGTTCAGTAAACTTCTTTGGAATCTGCTTTCCAACTTATCAAATCCCAATTCCTTTTACGAGGATCCGTATTCCAGTGAATCTCTTTCCTTTCGTCCAACTTATTCTTATGAAAGTCCTTATTCCTAATTCATCCTTATTGGGTCATCTTTCGGGTATCTTACTAGGGTACTATGTTGTGATGGATTATAGTATAGACTGTTGCTCTCTACAGGCCTTGCTCAATTCATCAGTCCAATTGGATGTTTATGCACTATTGAAGTTGCTTATCTGCTTTATCATCGATATATGAAGATTCGATCATCATCTGATGTCGAAGCTAGTCCCATTAACCATATGGTAAATTCAGATACGAATGCAAAATATACGATTGTTCACAATATTTCCTTCTTTACGTTGTTGGGAGTAGATCTTGGATTTATCGATGATAATTAGTCTTCTCTTGGTATCCTTCTTTTGCCCCTTTGTCAAGAAGTGCATATAGATATTTTATGGATGTCGTTTTCAGGTTTATTAGGAATTTTCATTTGTATCTGTATCAAACATTGTAAGGGACACCAAGATGAACTAATTGACAGACACGAGAAATGGACAACTTCCTGGATTACTTGTTCTCCATTTCATCCTCATGCTCATTAATGTTGCTTCTTGTGTTTTCCGATTTGTATTCAACTATTCTGCAGTATTTGAGGAGCCTAACCTTTCTAGGTACACAAAAGCACTATTGATTATGTACCTTGTTTTGTCAGTTTCTATTCTCTCTTTACTGGATACAATGAACAACCTGTGATTGAATTCGCTTTTGTTTAGCCATAGATCTACATCATATCCGAGTTGGTTTAACAAAGTCGTTAAGTTTCGTACTACACTTTTAAATGGTATTTATAGATAGTACTAGAACAGTCAAAGAGTACCCATAAGTATGTAGTCAACGGTTTTGTGTTCCATAACAAAATGAAACGATATGAAGCCCTTTCTGGAACTCAATAGAGTATCTGTTGTGAATTCCCTGTTTTTTCAAAGACCTCTTTTCCTCTTTCTACAGATCAATCTCTTAGGTAGAATCTGTTGTATCTAATCTATGTTAATCTGTTTAATAACAGGTGTTCGATATAGCAAAAATGGTCAAAAAGATCGAAAGTGTGATAAATGTCGGATAAATGTCCAGAATTCCAAATATTTAATTGATTTCAGTGTCGTTTACTCGAGCAAAAATTGTGGCCAGTGACATTTATTCGAAGTGGACTTTCTTTGAGATCAGATTTTCAATACAAGAAAGTCATTAATTGGTTTTATTCAAAATCTGTTTTTAGACTTTGCTGAGTTATTGAAATAATGACTAGATTTACTGAGTTGTAGACATTATGTGATTTGCGTGAGTACCTAGATTTATGCTTTTGCTGATGACCGTTATGGTCGTATCAGCTGAAATTAGTTCTGTTGTAGCTCATCCGTCTTCTATCCTGTTTGAGGATGATCGTTGTGATTCAGCAGCCTCGATGAGTTGGCTTCCAACTGATGAGATTCGTCAGTCTTGGGGTAGCCGACCCAAGGGTTATGGAAAGTGGGGGTATACTGCTAATGTTCCTCCGTACGTTCCACCCTATCAGACCACTGGTCACCCTGCTGATGTGTTTGACGGTGAGGATACTACTGGTTTTATCTGGAAAACCATTTCCATTGTTAGTGAGAGTTGTCATAATAATACTGATAATTGCCAGATGCTGACGATCAATGGAGATAGGATTGCTGCTTATAACCAGAAGGAAGGTGGACGTAGATGTTCTGGTTGTCAAGGAGTATCTACGTGCACAGATGATGTCTCTGCCCATCCTGCCTGTTCCACAGCTATGTGCGATTGGTGTGAGAATCTGAGTGCTTCCATGGTGTTCGATACCCAGAAGCCCGCTCTCATTCAGGCTATCAATGTGACCATTCAGAACGAGCGTCGTTCTCCTCGTACTATTGTAGTGTACTATGCTCGTGACAGCATTTCTGGTCCTTTCTATGAATTCACTACTTACAACATGTCTTATCTCATTCCTGGAGAGGTGACACTTGAGGCATCGAATCATAAGCCTGTTGCTGCTCGGTACTGGAAGCTCGAAATTACTTCCAACTGGGGAGATCCTGAGAACGTTGAGCTTCTGGAGATGAAGTTCTTTGGCCAGATCCTCTCAGAGTCTGTTGCTGCGAAGTGGGTGGATTCGACGAGTACATGCAGTTCCCCTGCTTTGTCTACCTCTGTTCTCGACTTTGGTTTTGCTACAACAAGCGACAATCAGCGTCAACTGGATAATGGTGAGTTCAAGCTGGAGATCGATGGTGTGCAGCTGGGTCCTTACACGATTGTTGTAGAGGCTTCGAAGCTTCGCAATGATCTTTACGCTGCTGGTTTCCCTACAACTGTGACAAAGTATGTTCTGGTCGAAGGAACCAGGACTGGAAAGGGTTTCCGTGTATCTTTCTTCTCTTCGGTATCAAGGCCAACAGTTCTGATTCGTAACGCGCAGACCTTGATCACTGGTCTTATGCAGTTCCCTACGGATTTATATGTGTTGGACGAGTTCATCGAGGCTGACAAGCCCGAAGCTTATTGTTATGATAAGAACAAGGCAGTAATCCTGTCGACGTTTGCTTCGGTTCCTGAGAGTCAAGAGGCTTCTCTCTGTCTGGGAGGACTCAAATCAAATCAGAATGTAATTGTTTATGGTCTGAACACTATCTCTCCGTCGCAAGGTCCTATCGGAGGTATGGTGACATTACGTGGTACTGGAAACATTGCGAAGGACGCTCATCTGGTTGTTGTGGATAGTTCCGTGACCGCTTCGGAGGATTGCTTGAGTGCTACATCGATTCTAGCAGAACCGTTCTTCGTCTTTGAGAATGACACTATTAGTATGACCATTAATACTTCTATGGCGATGTCTGGAGCTCGTTTCTGTATGTATTATGACAGTGGTATTGCCGCTATTGTTCCTACTGCGTTTATTGATATTGAGGAGCCTATGATCACCTCAATTGTGACTTCAAATTGTGGTTATGCTGCTGTTGGTATGGAGTCTGTGTCTATTGTTGGCTCGGGTCTGGGTATCGGTGATGAAGTCTACTTTGCTAATGGAAATTGTAATGAAATGGGCTTGATCGCTGGCTCTGGTATTGTATCAGGTGTTGCAGATGGTATGTACACGGTGGATACTACTTTCACTCAGACTGGTCTTTATCATGTGATTGCCAATTTCAGTGGTTTGTGCATATCCTTCTCTGAGAGGACTATCACCATTGTTGAGATCACACCATCTTCTTTCCAGTTGTATGAGAATTATCAACAAGACTTAGAGATCACTGGAACTCGTTTCACTTCGAATGATGCTATTTCCTTCGTTCAGAATGGTGAGGCACTTTCAATTGAGTCGTCTGTGCGGACTGTCACATCGACTGGAGATCGTATTGTGTTTAGCATCCGTGTGCTGAGTCCTGCTGATGATGGTGAGTACCATCTTCTCTATCATATGGCTGCTTGTGAAACCCCTTTCGATCTGAATCATGTCTTTACCTTCCGTACTGTGTCTGAGGTCACAACCATTGTGGGAGTGAGATCTATTGCATTTAATACAGCTATCATTAACGCGGCAACTTCGATTACCTTGAAGGGTATTGGACTGAATGCTCTGGATTCTGCCTATTATGTAAATGAGAATGGTGATCGTGCTATTGTCAGTTTCGGTGAGACTTCCTCGGCTGAGCGCAATGGTACAGTGACCTTCACAGCGATTGGTGACTATCGTCTTGTGTATTCCTTTATTGAAGGAAGTGCGGTTGTTTTCTCCTTCAGTGTGTCTGTATCGTCGATTTCGTATGTGGAGGCTAATGGTGTATCAAGTGAGATACCTCTTGCTGTGAAGGGTATGCAGACTCTCATTGAATATTATGGTTATGGTATTCATGATACTGAGCGTGAGAAGACGTACTACAAGTTGACTCCGAATGCAGATTTGACTGGAGGCAATAGTCCTGAGGATGCTAAGTATTGTAGTGGCCGTGCTGTAGCTTCGCATGGTCCATATGTGACTGTTATGCCCTTCGATAATCCCATGGATACCATCTTCGCCTTTGAGAATGGTGGTCGTTCCAGTGGCTTGAATCATTGGATCATATACGATCTGAAGAATATCACTACCCTCCATCGGTTTGGTATGTTCATCAATTCCGTATTCTTCCCTCAGTTGCCTCGTGATTTTGAGGTCCAACGTCTGGTGTCGTGCTATGAGGATTCCTGTCTGTTTGATGCCGACTCTGCGAAGATGGATGCTCCTTGGCAGACGGTGCTGTCTGTAAAGGATATGCCACGAGACAATTCCCAAGAGGGTAACTTTATGTACTGGGATTTGGACCACGATTCCACAGCTCGTTATTTCCGTTTGTTGATCACGAAGAACTGGGGAAGCACTGTGTTCACAAGTGTGATCCAGATTGATTTCATTGGATCAAAGGCTGATTCTGACAACATGAACCGTGCTCTGTGGGTGGACCCAGGAAAGAATTGTACTGATAGTAGAGACTTCTGGTCGGTGAGCTCTCGCGGTCATTCGACCATCCAGGCCTTCACCGACTCAGGACTGAAGGATCTGTGCTTTGATTTCACGAGTCCTCGTGGTGTTGTGGATCCTATGAAGGTTGATACCATTCAGATACGTGTCGCTAATGTGGGTTCAATGGCTAATAGTTCTGTAGCTTCTCATATAAGTATTCCTATGGAGTTTGATACTGTGTATGGCAATTCTGGTGATCGTGTCAAGTTTGCTTTGCCTGGTTCTACCCAGGATAGTGACTGTTGGAGTGCATCCAGTCAATCGTTCGGTTCTATTGAGGATAAACAGACTGTTACCTTTGAGTTCGATAAGGTGACTCACAGAGGATCCTTTGTTCTTAAGAGTAATGGTGTGAACACTGTTCCTATCTATGTGGATGATACGGAGTTGAAAGTCGCTACCAAGATGGAGCAGCTTCCTACCATCGACAAGGCTTCTGTGCATATTCAGCGTAGCGGCCAGTACACGGTCAAGTTCACGATCACGGTAGTAGAGCCTGCTGGACCTCAGCCAGAGCTGGAGGTTGTTTTGCCATCGAGTCCTTCTTGCCGTAAGTGTACTTCGGTTACGACCTGTGATAATGAGCGTTTCATCTATGATAATGTGAATGGTATTCTCCAGATTGTGAATCCTGATTCTGCTTGTTCTTTCAGCGATTTTGAGCTGAACCGTGAGTATGTGTTCTCTACTCCTTCCTCTTCCTTCGCTTTCATTCTGACATCTTTTATCTTCGATGGTAACAACAAAGGAAAGTCGATTGTGGCTACAGCTGTGGATCACACAACATTCGACTTTGTAGCCACTTCGATTCAGACGTGCCCTGAAACAGATAAGTGTGAGGATTTTGCCGCTACTGTGTTGGCATCCACTGTGGATCACATGACTATTGGTAATGGTGCTGTTGGTGAAGTGAGTCTTTCGGAGGGTAACAAGGTGACTACCAATATCATGTTCACATACAATCCTGCTTATACCAACCTAGGTGCTCCTCTTTGTTACAAGTTTGGGTCAGCTCCTTGGAAGATTTATCCTGATATCAAGGTTGATTTACACAGTGTGGTCGATGTAACTCCTCGTGAAATCGTGGCTGGATATCCTACGACGGTTCTGGTGACAGGAACACCTGGCTCCATCAAGATGAACGACCTTGTGCGTGTGTTGAAGAGCGGTGAAGATTGTTATAATGGAGACTTTGCTTCGTTCATCCATAATGGAGTAACTGTGAATACCCTGACGGTACAGAAAGATGGAACGGTTGAGATGGCCTTTGTATCGGATTTGGAGCCTAGTTCCAGCTGGACCCTCTGTTACCAGTTCGCTAATAGTAGTGTGTTCGTCCATTATTCTAACATCCGGTTTACTGTGATGAGTCTGAAGAGTGTGGAAGCTACTGTTCCTTCCATGGCAAAGAATATTATCGTTGCAAATCAGAACAAGTGGTTTACAATCACAGGTAACTCGTTGACGCTCTATGATGTTCTATTCTTTGTTCCTTATGGCCAAGCCTGTGACCCTTCATTGGCTAGCAATACTGTCATCAGTACGAACGATAAGATTCTGGAGAGTTCGACCATGTTGAAGGTGCGTCTGATATTCCCAGAACCTTCTGTATCCTCTCAAGTGCTGTGTTACCACTTCGCGAACGACTTGGATTCGAAATACTACAGGTTCAATCACTTCACGATGAATGTAGTGGACATAACTGGTGTGACACCTATGGAAGGATATGCTGGTGAACCAGAAATGAATTACGTGTTCTCAGGTATCTGGCCCCTAGAGTATACTCTCAGTGATTCTGTTGAATGGATTCTAGAAAGTGATAATACTGTGCGAATGCCTGGTGTGGTGTCTCGAATTAATCTCCAGTCCAGCTGTGATGTGAAGTTTGATGTACACGGTCGTTACTATCTGTCATATCGTTTTGGTCAGGAGTTGGCGAAGGAGTATCCTTCGATCACCATATATAGTCTGGATGTGCTTTCTATTCGCAATCAACATGCGATTGTTGGATGCTTGTATAAGCCAGAGATGGATATCGATTACTTCCGATTTTTAGAGGGATCAACGGACTTCGATTCAGTGTCCTTCAAGGTAGTTGGTGGATCTTGTATGAATAGTACTGATAGTCTGCCTATTGATGGCAAGCGTGAGGAGCTGGTGAATCGTGCTCCTGTGTCAGGTGTATCTTCGTCTCTTGCTTCCTCTGAATTCCTTGTGAAGGAGTCTGAAGGAGGTGAATATAGCTTGTGCTACCACTGGAACAATGTTAAGACAATCGATTATCCTACTCTTACGACGTTCTTCCACAAGTTCGATGGATTCACTTCGAGTACTGGGGATTCTTCTGTAGTGTTGGTGGGAGGCGTTGAGAAGGAATTGGTGTTGAGCGGTAGTGGTCTTAGCGAAGGAGATCAGATCCGTCTGATCACTCCTCGTGATGTGGATTCTCCTATGTGTTCACGCTACGTCAATCATGGTGATGATGAGTGTGAGACTCCTTTCGAGAACAAGACATTCTATGTGACGGAGGACGTTAAGGTGTCGATGAAGGTGGATGCCATTCCTTCGGGATCTCTTCAAGTGTGTTACAAGTTTAAGGATCTGGACTACTTCGTGAAGATGCCCGTATTCGTCACGGTTGCTGGTCTGACTAGTGTGTATGTAAGCGATGGTTCTGCCAATGTCATGGTTGTGGAGTCTCCCAAGACCTATACTTTCAATGGTTTGGGTGTTAGTGTAAATGATAAGGTGTATTGGGGTTCGGTGTGTAATGGACTTGGGGCGGATCAGAAGCATCCCGAGGTGTCTCTGGATGAGAACCGCAGTGCTACTTTCTGCTTCCATGAGACAATTCAGGATTCTGCAGTTCTGTGTTACAAGCATGGTAATGAAGATTATCATGCTTATCCTGCGTTCTCGTTGACGGTGAAGAAGATTCAGGGAATGACAACGGTGTCGACAACTGATACTGATGATTTGGCTATTGTGGATCAGCCTAAGACTGTTCAGTTCACTGGTACGGGTATTTCGGATAAGTCCAATGATGTAATTCGCTGGGTGCGTGGTGATTCTTGTGATTCAGAGGTGGTGCCTCTGATGTCCTCCATGACTGTGGAGACGAATATGCTCTCTTATTCAGTGGAGGAGGATGAAGCTGAGCGATACAAGATGATCACGTCTCGTGCTGATCGTTTGAAGAACGCTTTGAAGAATGCAGATGCAAGTGCTCATTCTGTGAGTGTGGATGTGAATGGTCGTGCTACATTCAGCTTCGCTATGGATTCATCAGAGCAATCAGATGAACGCTTCTATCTGTGTTACAAGTTCGGCGAGGAGCCATTCCATTTGTATAAGGATATTCGAATGCGTGTCTTTGATCTGTATGATGCTCGCAGCTACAGTACAGATGAAAAGATTGATGATAAGTATCTAATTGTTGCTGGGTCGAAGGCAGATGTGGAGTTTACTGGTTATGGAGTGAATGTTGGAGACCGCGCTTACTGGGTGAAGAGTGATCGTCCTTGTCGTACCAAGTATGCCTTGCCAATCAGCAGTGACCATCTATATGATGAAAATGTGGTGTCTGTTGACAGTATGCATTACACATCAGTGATGTTCACTCAAGGCTATGAGGAGTTGGTGTCGCTTTGTTATCAGTTCGGTAATGAGGAGCCAAAGCGATATGACTTCCCGTTCCGTATTGCTCGTGTGAACGCGATCCATAATACAGATGGGGAGCAATCCTTCGTGACGTATGTGGATAGTGAGGCTCGTTTCTATGGTTTCAATCTGGGTGTGAGTTCGACTCCCGATCATTTCTCTTTGACCAGTGGCAATGATTGCTCTAGCGATCTGGTGTCTATGGTGGACTTAACAACAGGTCAGACTGGCACAGTTGCTTCTATCGATGCTGATGGAAAGGCTCATATTCGTTTCTTGCGTGGAGGTAACTTCTCATTGTGTATGATCTTTGGTAATGAAGCCACTGTCCATTATAAGGATGTGACTATCACTTCACACTCTGTGGAGGAGATCATTCCTTGGTGGACTCGTGAGGAGGTGGAAATGGGTTACAGTATGAATCGTGTGGCTGTGAAGGGTGTGATGAAGAAGTGGAACGTACAGGGAGCTTTTGAGGAAGGCGATCTGTTGAGTTTCGCCATGAATGGTGATTGTTCTGGTACTCTAGCTCGTCTGCGAGTTCCTTCTTCAACTCGGGATGTCCAGGAGCTTCCAATCCTGTACGATGCAGATAGAGCCAGATACTACTTCGATGTTGCTTTTGTTACCGGTTCTGAAGTGTTCAAGATGCCTTTCACTGTCTGCTATCGTTCTCGTTCCGATCTTCTCTTCTATCCTACGCTGATGACGATCGAAGTGATGACAGTTGAAACGATCTCAACTGATGTGGGTTCGAACACCACTGCTGTGGTTGGAAATGCCAAGAATCTGCAGTTTGCCAGTGAGCAGAACTATGGAGTGCAAGCTATGGATAAGGTCGGTTTCAGCGAGGTGGAGGACTGCTCAGTTCTCGAGAGTAATACTATCTCTGTGGATGAGAAGCTGGATGCTACTATTCTGTTTAACGAGGGTGCTGCCAGTTCCTATTATATCTGCTATCAGTTCCAGGGTCAGCCTTGGTACCGTGTACCTAATATTGAAATGCGTGTATACGATGTCCTTGAAATGAATGCTGTCTGCACAGATTGTTCAAATAGTGTCTCAGTGATGTATATTGAGAAATCATTCGATTTTGTTGTGAGTGGAGGTCATGACGAGGGAGTTGAGGAGTACGCAAAGTGGGTCTATGGTGACGAGGGATGTGATGGTAAGACTGCCTTGTTATCACAGGTGAGTGCTTCTGAGGCTCGTGACTATTCTGGGGATCTGGTGGAGATTGAGAAGAGTCGAAGTGAGTTGGCAACAAGAGTCTCGGAACTGATGGCCGAGTCTGTGGAGAGTCTTAGTGCTTTGCGTGTGACTGGAAGCAGTACTTCTATGACCTTCCTGCAGAGTTCATATGCTGGAGTTGACAATAAGTTCTCTTTATGTTACAAGTTCGGTCAGGAGCCATTCAAGATGTATCCAAACTTCCAGATGACAGTTGTGGGTATTGACTCCATCATCTCAAACAAGGGTCTTTACTCAACATTGGTGGCTGGTGTGCCTGAGACATGGACCATTAGTGGTTTTGGATTCAGTGATAAGGATAAGTTGAAGCTGGTGCGTGGTACCGACTGCAGCAGTGAGACTGTGGTGGAAGAGACTGTGTATGGTAGCAACCCAATTGAGGCCTATGTGAAGGATTTGATGGTTCCTACAGCTGAGGAGGGAACTTTGACAGTGTGTTGGAAGTTTGAGGATGATGAATATTCCTTCATGGCCAAGTATGCTATCTCTGTGTATGATATTACTTCCACTTCTCGTGTATTAGCTGTGGAGGGAGTGCCATCCGTGTTTAGTTACACGGGTACTGGAGTGAAGGAAGGAGATTTCGTGCGATACACAACTGGTGATAGTTGTGATTCGGGATATGCTACATTCAATGGTATTCCTGATAAGAAGGTGGATGAAAACCACTCTGTGGAACTCAGTTTCGATGAAGCCAGTATGAAGGATTACAAGCTGTGTTATAAGTTCGATGAAGAGCCCTATAAGTTATATGATATTTCTGTTGAAGTAGCTACTGTTAATGGATTGTATTATGGAGGTCAGGAGTATCAGTCGATCTCCCTCTCACTTTCAGAGAACTATCGTCTGAGCGTTATGGGTATTAATCTGCATGCTGGTGATCGTGTCCAGTTCGTTCCTGAAAGTTATACAAGTTGCGACATGATGGAGGAAAATGATCCTCCTCTGTTTGAGAGTCCTATTGTAACAGAGGAAGACATTGATAAGGAGCGTGTGGCATTCGCTTTTAGTAATGCGACATCGTCAGGAGTCTACAAGCTGTGCTACGCTTACAAGAACGAACCTGAAGTCTTCCATCCTTACTTCATGGTGACTCTTGTGTTCCAGGGTGTAGCCAGTATCACTTCGGATTATGGTGATAACTTCTTCCTGGTTGTGGGTCATACTAAGACATTTGCTGTGAATACTACTTATGGAACAGGCAGTGGAGATAGAGTATCTCTGACTGCTGGACTCACTTGCAACGAGGAGAATCTGATTGCTTTGAATGAAGCTGGTGACAAGAGTGTCACTGTGGATGCTGATGGTCATTTCTCCATGACTATTCAGGAGTCTTCTGCCTTTGCTGAGATCATGAACCATAATGCTAGTTGCTTCGCTATGTGTTACAACTATGAGAACTCGCCAGATACAATTTTGATGAAACGATTCTGCTACACTGTGGGTTCTCTGAACGCGGTCACAATACAGACAATCCAGGGTCAGACGAAGAATGTACAGGTGTCTGGTTATATGATGCGTGAGGGCGATTCGTATGGATGGACGGAGACCAGTGCTACATCATGTGAGGAAACGGAGCGCCTTCCTTTCTATCATTCTAAGAATGGTGAAAAATTCCACTCAACTGTCAAGAGTGCTCAGTTCTATGATGTCCCTACTACTGGCTATACTGAGGAAGATGGAACGGAGCTGTTCAATCTGTTCTCATCCTTCAAGGATGCGAACTCGTTCGCTGTTGTGGATGAAGTGGATCTGGAGACTAATCAAGTGACAATTCATTCGGCTCTGGATGGTATGGAGGGCATTCCTTCTACTGCTCGTATTTGTTACAAGTTCGCAAATGAGCCTACTTATCCTTTCGATGTGGTTCTGAATGTGGTTGCTGTTGTGGATGTCCAGCCTAGAATCTTTGCCAATCATCAGGAGGCTTCGTTGAATGTGACTTTGAGTGCTGCTGTTGAAGGTGCTAAGGTGAAGTTTGTGGATGCTAGAGAGACATGTGATAGCGTGAACATCCTTACAGTTGATGGAGAGAGTGAGTTTGCTGCTGGAGCTATCTCTGGTGAGATTACTTTGATTGGTGAGATTGCTTCTGAGTACATGATGTGTCTGCGTTTGGCAGAAGGAGAGTATCATGCTTATCCTGAAATGACAGTGCGTGTTGTTGACTTCCAGCTGGAGCCTGTTAGTTTTGTAGTGGCTGACTTCAGCACCTCGTTGAATGTGCTTGTGGCTAGTGGATTGACGATGCAGGACAAATGCTACTTCACCACTAATTCTGAGTGTGATGAAAGTAGTATCGTAGAGATTGATGGAATGACGTTTACTCCGATGGCAGGTTCAGTGTCGGTCACGTTTATGAACTCTGCGAAGAATGTAAATCTGTGTTATGTAACGGAGGGTCTGGATCCAGTGCTTCTGCAGACCAGTGTGATTACGGAGGTAGCTCAACTTCTTCATGTTGAGGGACTGAATATGCATTATGCTATGCTCCCCGACAAGGTGGAGAAGCAATTGCGTCTGTATGGAAGTGGTCTCATTACAGGAGAGTTCTGGCTGTCAAAGGATGGTAGTTCATGCAGTGATATCGAGGATCGTTTGCCTTTGATGAATAATGACCAGAGCTCAGTGATCGTTGGCGAGCATCAGAACAATGTGTTCATAATCCAGCCTCATTCTCAGAGTGACGAATATCATCTTTGCTACTCCTACCGTACTTCCGAAGTGAAGCCTTATACCAAGTATCAGTTCTATTCCATCTCTGTGATATCAATTTATCCTCGTGAGGTTGGTGACGATGGCGTGGCTGTAGTGGGTGCTGAGAAGGTGTTTAACATTATTGGATCTCGTCTGACTGAGGATGATTATCTTGGTTGGTCTCGTACGGAAAATTGTACAGATATGGTACCTATTAAGGAGAATGATGGTGTGTACACACCTCTATTGATGGATTCTATGAAGCATCTCTACTTCAAGGTCACTTTCAAAGACAATTCGTATTCGGCTCCTGATCATCAGTTCTACTATTGCTTTAACTCACATCTTAATGGTAATCTGCCTGTATCTTTCCGTATGACTGTCTATGAGATGACCGAGACGCAGTGGTCTCAGGGTTCTGCTGAGTACAACGAGGAGTCTGCTACCTTCTTGAATGAGAGAGGTGAGCACATGTCTGTAAAGGGTTTCGATCTGGAGAAGGGCAAGGCTCACTATGAGGTGAAGTTTACTGCTCAGGGTAGCGATGAAGTCCTTGAGGTTGTGGGTGCTACATCTGGAACTGGTGACCGTCTTCCTGCATTCACCACATTGCCTGAGGCGGATAATGAGAATAGAATTACTGATGAGGAGAAGATTGAGGGATTGCGCTCACGTCTTAAGGATGCTCAGGACGTTGGTACGGTCGTAATGGTGAATGAGGATCCTTTGGTCGAGGGATTCGGTAGTGCCACGAAGGAGGTGCGTTTTATGGAAGGACTGTCTAGTGACGTGATGATTGAGCCTCACTTCAAGTTCGGTTATGAAGACTTTGCTCGTTCAGAGAAGGCTGCCTTCAAGTTGTATCATATCGATGATCTGCGTGGCGTGGAAGGATCAGCTCATGATGTTGTGGTCGGTGTACCGAAGAGGTTCCAGTTTGTTGGATATGAAGTGACTGCTGGAGATAAGTTCTGGTTCGTGCAGCCATCAATGTCTTGTGAGGACACTACAGCTTATGCCACCATTGTTTACAAGGATGTTACGGCTCGTCAGGCTGTGACGGTGTCTGCTGAGGATACTACCTTCGAACTAACCTTCTTGGATGCTGTTTCTAATTTGACTTTGTGTTACCAGTTCCATAACCGTGCTGATTATGTACTGGCTCCTGATGTGATACTGAAGATGCACACCATCAACAGTATTACCCCCACTAGTGCTACTTACAACAAGTGGACGACTGTAGACTTTGATACCATTGGTGTGTCTTCTGGAGACAGAGTACGTTGGGTGTCAAGTAGTCAGACTGATTGTACGCAGAACATTGTGGCTTCGGATGTCATTGAGGAGTCGGATATCATGGAGGAATCGATGACACATAAATTCTTCTTCTCGCGTTTGGATGGTAGTATCACTGCAGTGAATCTTTGTTATCAGTTCGGTGAGGAGAGCTGGAAGATGTATCCTTCGCTCACCATTCAGTTGCGTGAGATTCTTTCAATTACACCTCAGGATGCTGTACGGGATCTTCCTCGTACGATCACTGTGGAGGGTTCGGCCATGGAGAGTACCGATCGTTTCGCCTTCGTGTCTGTGAGTGAACACTGCTGGAACCTGGATCTCAGTGCTGGTGTACAGGCTACTGCTTCAGCAAACCGTGTCGTATCGTTCGTATGGACATTCACGGGTGAGGAGACACAGTACAAGTTCTGTTACATGACTGGCTCTGCCTGGACGGAGTATGACGATCAGGGATTCTTGGTGGAGGTGTATTCTGTGAGTGCAATGCCTACTGAAGGTGAAGGTGCTGATACGATTCTTGTTAAATCGATTCCAAAGAGTTTCAAAGTGGAAGGAAACGGAGTTAATCGTGTGGGTAACCGTGTCTTCTTCGTGCCTTCTACTGCTGAAAATTGTTTGGACATGAACTATGATATTGCTGTGGTGTCAGAGGGCAACTCTACTTATCGTCTTGAGACGGAGAAGACTTCGGGTTCTTATGCTCTTTGTTATCAGTTCTTCGGATTCCCCACGGTTATGTATAGAGACATTGTGAAGAATGTGATCAGCTTCACGAGTATTACTACCACTGTTGGCGATGTGGCCATTGCTGTGAAGGACATGACAAAGCCTTATGGAGTGCAAGTGGAATCGGTGCCATTGGGTGGATCAGATACTATGTGGTTCTCTGCAGAGGGTACAAATTGTGCTGAACCTGTGCAGTTAGTGTGGGAGGATGGCACAGAGAAGACAGAAGTGGACTTCACGGATGCTCCTACAACGGTATCTCGTGAATTCGGCTTCAAGGCATCAGGCTCTGTAGAGGTATGTTACAAGTTCTTCGACGAGTCTGTGCTTGCTACTGGTATGTTGATCTCTGTTAAGGAAGTTACAGCTGTTACTCCTGATTATGTGTACGACAGTGTGCCAAGTGCAATGGTGTATTCGGGTGTGGGTATTGCCAATGGCGATGTGGCTCGTTGGATTCTTCATGGTGAGACCTGTACATCTGCAAATGCTTCTGTGGGTAGTGTGAGCGATTTCATATCGATTCATACGATCACTCCTGTTACTGCTGAAGGTGAGTTCTATGAGTTATGCTACGAGTTCAAGAACAGTGCTCAGACGAAGCACTACGCTGACATCACGATGACTGTAAAGCCAACAGATATTGAGGATGTGACAGTGGGTTGCAAGAAGTATGTGGAATGGAGTGTAACTGTGGATACCACTGTGGCTCCTCAGACTGTGACCATGACCTATACACGTGAAGATAGTTCTGTGTTGTCTTTCACACTAAACAAGGACTACACACAGACTGAGATGGCCCAGAATATGCCTTCTTTCGGAGCTGTGCGTGTTACTTATGTGTCTGCTTCAGCTACAGAGGGAACCTATCTCTTTGTGTTCTTGGATGATGAGTGTAGTGATGCTTCCATGGAGTCTAACTGTGTGTTGGCGTTGTCAGAGGTTGCTGCTGGTGTAACGGTGGAGCGCAAGCGTCTGATCAACGAGTGCCAGGCAGCTACGGATGTTCCTAAGACTGTCATTGTGAGTGGAAGTGTTGGCTCCAATGATCGTATGGCCTTTGTGGATTCGGAGGAGATGTGTACAAAGGAGAAACTGATGGAGAACTCGACCTTGGTGTCTAACTGTGTCGTTTCTTCTCGACAATGCAGTGCTCAGATGACTTTCACTGAGAATACACACAAGGATTTCACCTTCTCACTGTCTTGTACTGCAAATGAGGCTTACTCGACCACTGAGGGTTTGCTTGTGGCTCTCCGTTTAGACAATCAGATGTCGGCATTGTATTCAAGTGGCAAGTTCATCAGCTTCACTCGTAGCCGTGTCATGAAGGAAGTGTCCTCAATCACGATTGCTGATCTGGAGGCGATGGCATCGGAGTTTGTGGGTGTAAAGTCGGCGGAGGTGGAGTCTACCCATCCTAGCTTCTGTCCTACCACTGTGGGTGAGACGTACACACATACCATTGTTCTGCATGGCGTTTATGATCAATTCCCTGCTGGTTCTCAGCCTGTGAAGGTGGTGTTCTATGAGTTGTCGGGTAGCAATTATGTGGAGACAACATCGACCAAGTTCACAATGGCTTCAGTGGTGTCGAGTTATGGAGCTCGTACTAAGTCTCTCTGTTACATGTTCAACGAGTCTGTGGTGAAGTTCTATCCCAACACTGTGATGGAGGTGTATGATCTTGGTTATCCTGTGGTTGGAACGGAGAATGAGAGTACCGGAGGACTGTATCACTCTACTGGAAGCGACTTTACAATCTCGTTCGATGCTGTATCGGATCGTTGCAAGCCAGAGTCAGTAATGTCCTTTAACATTAGTGATCGTCCTTCTATTGGTGGTCACTTCATGTACTTGTCGAACTTCCACGAAATGCTGACTGATGGTGCTATGGACTCGACTGGAAAGCTGGGACCTGGCGAAGAGGCTTGGATGATGCCTGATTTCGTGAAGTGTGTGAAGGTTAATAAGTTGTACTGGTTACCAACGAGAGAGATGAACCATCGTGTGCAGAGTATGGAGAGCCAATCTTCGAACAGTCTGAAGGGACCATGGTCTCCATCGAAGACAATGAATATTAATACTGTTTCTGAATCTCTGAATGGTTTCTATGGTTTGGATGCTAAGGGTCGTTTCATTAAGATGCACTTCCATAAGTCAGTGGCAGATGATTTCTATACCATTTCGGATCCGATATTTGTGGGACAGAATTGTGATTATGCTTCTTCAACGGATATCAAGCCTCTTGTGAGTCTGGTATGTAGCAACCCATCGAAGTGTGGTAGCTTCACTACTATAATGCCTCTGGATACTTGTTCACGTTCTGCTGTAATAAGCGGATTGCCATTTGGAGAGTACAGCATGAGATACAAGGTGTCAGAAGAGGATGAATGGACAACGATTCCTAACTACACTGGAGGTGTAGATGTTACGATGTTGTCAGCCATCCAGCCGGAGCGTGTGGTTGCTGGTGAATCGAAGGTGGTCACATTGACACTGACATCTGGAGGTGTGGCTCAGAATGGAGATCGTATCCGCTTCGTAAAGAACCCGACTGGCTTCACAAGCGAGAATCCTTGTGTGGAGTATGGATATCCTCTGCCTGAGACAATGACTATCAGTTTCGTGCCTGCGACAAGTGAGCCGAGTGAGCAGCACGAGGCAGTGACTAACGGCAATGATTTCACATCTCTGTTGGCTGCTGGTGATAAGGTGATTGTGGTGAACCGTAACGATAAGAAGTCTTACAAGATGACGATCAGTAGTGTGACTACTGAGAGAATTACATTTGTGGAGTTCCTAGAAACAATTGATTCCTCAACGGAGTTCGTGCTGCAACTGTTCAATGAGTATGAGTTGGAGGTGGTTGATGGCGTAACTCGCACTACTAAACCTGTGGGTTTCAAGACCTCGAACTCGGATGTTACTGTCTGCTATATCCGAAAGCCTGTGGAGAGCAATGTATGGTATTCTCGTAACAATGGTTTCCATGCTGTAGCTGTGGAAACCTTGAGTGTGGAGGGTGTACAAGATCCTGCTAAGACCATCATGGTTGTGAAGGATCAGCCTGTGACAATCCAGTTCCATGGTGTGGGTCTGCGTTATGCGGATCGTGCCTACTTCGTGGAGGCTGGTACTGAGTGTAATGCTTCTACCGAGAAGGAGTTGAATGCTTCGGAGACGTTCACGTATGGTGACTTCACTTTCGAGGAGGCAAAGGAGTACGAGCTGTGTTACATGTACTTGAGTACTATTGCTACTGGTGACGATTATGTCTATTATAAGGTGCCAACTGTGCGTGTAGCTGTACACACTGTGATAGCTGCTGCTTCTGTGGATAAGGGAAGCATCACTGGATTTGTGGTTGATTACGAGAAGGAGATCACGTTTACGCTTGTGGAGTTCGTGTCTTCTGTTAATACCTTCTATGCAGTACCTGCTACAGCAACAGTCTGTTCTCCTGAGGAGGCTATGGGCATGAATGTGACTGCTCTCTCGAGTAACACCTTCAAGGTGACGTTCCTTACAGTGGGATTGACTGTTGGCCAGCCTCTCCAGTTGTGTTTCGTCTTTGGTAATTATCCTGCTCAGCTGTATCCTTCGATCACCTTCACGGTATCTGAGTTGTACGGACTGACTGGTAACCTGGTGGATCAGGACGGTTTTGTGGATCAAGCGGTGGCGAATGGTGAGAAGCCTCTGAACCTGTATGGTATGCAGCTCGCTACTGGAGACTACATCAAGTTTATCAACAATAATGAGGAGTGTGATGTGCATACTGGTTTCGGTCGTCGCTTGCCTGAAGTGGTTCATCCAGAAGATGATCCTCAGGCTTCGATTGTGACTTGTCCTGACAACAGCAACTTGTGTTCATCGACTCTTCATTTCTCGAGAGAGTCTCGTGATAATGTACACGCTTGTTATTGGTTCAGTAAGGATTCTGGTTACTGGAAGAGTTATCCTTATTCATTACGTATTACCTTGCCTGGAGATTTGTCGTTCACTTCTGTGGACAATATGGATGATCGCGGCTTGGTTGCTGGTCAGTCAAAGCGTTTCCAGATCCGTGGTAATGGTGCTACCTACGAAGATACGGTGTATTTGGTGAGAGGATCGGCAAGTTGTGTGGCTGCAAATGCCCTGGATGGACGTGTGTTTAAGACTTCAGTAATGGAGATTGATAATGCCTTTGCTGTGGTTGTGGATCTGGAATATGTGACTGCTGGCGATGACTTTGGTCTGTGCTATCAGTTCTCTACGTTGAGTGCATTCAATGATAAGGTGAGTGGACGCTTCCATGTGTCTGCTATCACTGGTATTGATGCTACTTTGACTTCTGGAAGCAGTACGACTGCTATTGCTGGTCATACAAAGATGTTCTACTTCTCTGGCAGTGGTTTGGCTATTGGTGATATGGCTGGATGGGCTACAGATGGTGAGGAGTGTGGTATCGCTCATTTTACGAGTGTTGTGGAGGAGAATGGTTCCTTCTATGCTCCTTCTGCTTTCTCTACAGAGGATGCTGGAAAGACATTCTCTCTGTGCTACAAGTTTGTGAATGAGAACTGGATGCGCTACAATGCTACACAGGTGACTATCAAGCAGTACTATGGTCCTGATTCAGTGTCCCAGGGAGCTGCGAATGTGCTTGTGATGAATACTCCAAAGGTCTACTATTTGACGGATACAGATGGATCGTATGGATACAGTACCAATGATGAAGTCCATCTTGTGTTGGACTCCAATGAGTGTCAGAATGCTTCTGCCTATGTGTACACTGCTCCAGTGGTGGCTCGTTCTCGTTCTGGTTCTCAGTACCAATACACTCTGGATCTGCCAAGCTCACTAGCCGGCAAGACCTGCTATGTCTGCTATGCCTTTGACAATGAGACTCCGTTTGCTACGGGTGATTCCATCCGTGTGAAGCACATGCCTGGATTCGTGGGTGTGTTAGAAGGTACATCGGTAGATAGGGAGCAGAGTCTCAATACTGCAGTTCTCAATGTGGAGAAGAGATTGGTGTTCCCTTCAGGCAATAATATTGATAGTAGTGATCGTTTCGCATTCGTGTCTTCAGCAGAAGAGTGTGAGTCTCTGACGGAGTTCAGCAACATCGTCTCACAACAGTCGACTCTGTACGTAAGTGTGTTGTACACTGATCTCACGGCTGTCAACACTGAGTTCTTCGGATGTATGAAGTTCGGTTCGGAACCTGCTCTGTATCTACCTTCCATTACGATGGTTGTGAAGAGCTTCACCGATGTATATGCTGTGGAGGGAGCTAACGATGTGGTGGTGTTGTCTGTGCCAAAGCAGTTCGTGATTGAGTCGGAGGGAGGTGCTCAAGGAGATAGTGTGGTTGTGGCCTCCTCGTCGTGTGCAGATGTGAACGCTTCAAATAAGATGAGCTTCCCTGTGGTGAGTAATGGAACCCATCTGTTGACAACAATCACAATCAATACTGAGGATACAGTATCTGCTACCAACTCGAACTGGTTCTTCTGCTATAAGTTCATTTCGGAGAAGCCTGCTGAGACATCTGTACGTCTGTCAATTCTTGGTTTCACCAGTGTTGATGGCATGAGTGTGGATACTGGAGACAAGCTGAAGGTAGTTGTGAAGAGAGAGAAGGTGTATTCATTCTCTGCTGCTCAGGGAGCTGCTGAGAATGATCAGGTTGCTCTTGGCTGCAGTTGTGAGACTCTTCTCTCTCCTGTGGTCAGTCTGGATGCATCGTTGACTGCTTCTCTGATGTTGACTTCAATGCCTTCCTGCACAGTTGGATTGTGCTACTACTTCGGTGTTGAGTCCCCTGTGTTCTATAGTTGGCCTTTCACTGCCTATGAGCTGACGAGTGTGAATGATCAGACGGAGGTGACTCTGGATCTGATTACGGGTGTCACAACATCTCTGACGTTTGCAGGTGCTTCAAGCGAGAATGATCAATTCAAGTTCGTGCCAGTGTCACAGCCTTGTGTGAGTACGCTAAATGATTACAGTGATGGATTTGGTGATGTGTTACCGAACACTTTCGTGGAGCAAGTGTTGGAGACTGAAGATGGTACTGCGACAGTGGTGAAGCTGAACGACGAGAGTGATATAACAGTGTACTTCAAGTCGATGCAGTCGTCTGTGGTTGATGGAGTTGCTGTTGGATTGACTCCGTTCATCATTGGAGGTCATTATGTGTATGTGTCGGATTATAAGCCTGATACACATCGTATGACTTTGACAAGCAAGGTGGATGTGAAGGTGAATGATGTGGTGAAGATGGTTCATGCTACCTCCTTGATGCCTGTCTCAACGAATACGAATGTCTATAAGGGTGATGTAACATTGCCAATGACTTCGGGTACTGTGGATCAGTTGAAGCTGTGCTATGCCTTTGCTGGAGATGCCTTCTTCGCTTATGATGCATTCAAAGTGAATGTTCATGAAGTGGTACCTGCACAGACACGTGTGAGTGGTTCTGTGTCTCGTGTGATGATGGAGAATATGAATAACGAGTTGGTGTTCACTGGAGTGAATATGAAGAGTGGAGATTTCCTCAAGTTGGTCGATGTGAATAAGGAGTGTTCTGCTGAGGCAGCTATGGAGCCTTTTGTGGTGACATGTACTGAGGAGACATGCTCAACTGTAGTCACGACAGAGAGGACGGGATCGTTCAAGTTCTGTTACATGTTCACAGGTGTTGGTGTCCAGAGTAGTACATATTCGATGGATATCATTGGTGCTTATGTTGTATCTCAGTCGTCTGAGCAGAATGTGTGGTTCAGTGTGGCCAATCAACCTCATGTGATATCATACGTCACAACCAAGGGCTCTGTATTCATGCAGACTCGTGTGCCTCGCTATGTGGAGATGAACAACAATGGATTCATCGTGAATGGACTTCTAGATACTGTGCTTCAGGAGAGTGGTGAAGTGACTCTGGTGAGTGCTTCGACAGCTAATGCTGAGTTCCGTTTCACTTCGGATCATATCACAAATATACTGCCTGCTATCGAACTGTTCCGCGTGCACGTCCAAGTGAAGCAGTACGCGACTGCAACATGGACTGTGACTGTGTATGCTGGAGAAACTGCTCTGATGACTCAATCGCTTTTGATCAGCACTGATGGCAAGTACACATTTGATTTCAATTCCCTCACAACGGGTTGGGATGTCACAGCTCTCCAGACTGGTGAACTGAGCTACTCGATTCGTGTGACGACATTATCAGCGGCAATCTGTACTCTTGTGCAGACCTGGAGCGAGGCTACATTCTCAATGGATGCTGTCGAGTCGTTCAAATACGTGCAGACATCGTGCTCGGATGAGGCTGTGGCTTCAGCTGTACTGAACAGTGAGAACACTGTGAGCTGGATGTTCTCTCAGGGCTATAACAATATGTTGAAGCTTTGTTACAGTATTGGAGGATCTAGTTTTGTGGACTGTGGTATGGACTACAGAATGCGTGTTGGAGAGATTACGGATGTGGAGCCACTGATGGGCGCTCCAGATCGTGTGGTGGTTGGCATTCCCAAGACATTCGTGTTGGATGGTTCGTGGATTCAGGAGAATGATGAGGTGTTCTACAATGTGGGCACCGTGTCGACGGAGACTTTCCTTGTCTCTGAGAATGGTACATTCACGCTGTCTCTCACGGAGTCGACGACTACGGAACCAATGATGATGAACTATCGCTTCAATACTATGCCTGTTAAGACATATCCGTTCTCTATTACACAGGTCTATGTGTCTTCTGTGACAATGTCTGGTGAGCCTGGTTATGCTGTGGTAGGCAAGCCGGTGACTGCTCTGATTAATGGAAATGGCTTCACAGATGCTGATTCAATGTGGTTCGTGGAGAGTTCAGAGGACTGTGAAGAGGAGACGACTTTGGCTGCAGTGACAATGAATATGATTTCAACTTCAATACAGAATGCTCAGTTCATATTCAGTGAAACTGCTGCTGGCAAGAGTGTGAAGTTGTGCTATTCGTTTGGTATGGAAGGTGCTATGGCTGTTACAGAGCCTATCTTTGTGATGGACTTCAGTTCTGTGACAGTGTCTGGAGAAGGCAATATCAATACGGCTGTGGCCAATCAGGAAAAGACGATGGTTCTGATGGGTGAAGGTCTGCGTGCTGGTGATGCTGTGTCGTTCCATGTTACTGCTGATTGCTCTTCGCCTGCTGTGGCTTCGTTCCCCGTGATGAGCGAGAATGGAGTGTTCACAACAACTTATATGTTTACAACTGGAAGTAACGGAGTGAGCTACACGTTCTGTTACCACTACGGAACCAATGCAGAGAATGTGGTGCCCTATCCTACGTTCAACGTAGTTGTGAAGGCTTTCACTGCCTTCTTGGACACTATGCAGGAGACGAATATCTCCTTCTTCGTGGCTCATAACGAGAAGCCTGTCCGAGTGACTGCTGATGGTTTCGCTGCTGGTGATATGTTAGCATTCATAGCTGGCGAGTCATGTTCTGGACTTCTGTCTCTTGAGGTGAATGGTGAGACTGCTACTTCGATTACTCTCCAGGGTCAGATGACCTCGGTGAAGGTGATGGACGAAGTGGCTTCGGGAGAGATCTACTTGTGCTACAAGTTCGGTTCAGAAGAGTTTGTGCGTGTCCCGACTGCCTATGTGTTGTATTCCTTGACGGTGACTGCAGATGAGGACATGGATGTGAGCAGTGCTGTGGCTGGTCAGACCAAGACCTTCTACTTCCAGCGTAGTCATGTGAATGCGGACGATTACTTCTACTTCGTGCCTGAGAGTGCTACTCCTACGGTTACAGGTTGTCCTTCGAACGAGATGATCGTGGAGATCGGTTATTTGTACATTGGTACAGAGACTTCTATGAGTCTGACGTTCAATTCGACTAGCAATGGAGAGAAATATCAGTTGTGTTACGTGTTCGCTGGTGAGGAGTCACTGTTGCTCGGAAGCAATGGTGCTTTCCAGCCTGCAAAGTGGGATCTGATGATTAAGGGAGTGACTTCATTCGAATCGGGATCTGTGGTTGCAAAGCAGTACACTGAGGTGCCTGCTGAGATATCAGGAGCCAGTGAGGATGATAGTGCTTGGTTCACTGAAGAATCGGATTGTTCGACTCCTGTGGAAGCTGATGTGGTGACAAATGCTACATACATCGCTGTATCTATGGATGCTCCTACTTCGACTGCTCTGAAGCTCTGCTATAAGTTCGCTGGTAACCAAGTCTTCCTGTATGAGAACTATGCATTGACGGTGAAGGGACTGATGACGATGAATGCTACCTCGGGTAGTGATACGATTGCTATCTGGTTACGACCCAAGACTCTGACCTTCTCGGGTATTGGAGTGGCTGCTGGAGACAAGATCAAATTCGTGCCTTCTGGCCATGGTTGTGATGAGGAGGTGGACTTCATGAGAGATCCTAATGAGGTATCGCAGTCTGTATCCTTCTACACTCTGAATGAGGAGCTGGAGGCGGATACCTACTTCGCGGAGGAGAGCACAGAAGAGGCTCCTTATCAGTTGTGTTATCAGTTCGCTGGTCATGACTGGATGCATTATGGACCTGAGGGAGAATATGGAGTGAGTAGTCCTTTCTATCTGATTGTATTTGGTCGTCCTGAAGTGTCACCTTCTGCTGGAGCAAAGAATGTGTTTGTGAAGGGTGAAGAAAAGACTTTGGTGTATTCGGGTGTGTTGATCACAGCGCAGGATATCATTAAGGTCGTAGAGGGAGCAGACTGCAGCAGTCCTGCTGTGGCTGCAGCCTTTGATAACATGGTACTGGGCGAGTCTCACGAACTCCGCTTCCAGTTCAATGAGGATGTGTACACAACCATGGACCTTACGATGTGCTTCCGCTTCGCTGAGGATGACCTCTTTGTGTCTCTGTATCCGATTTATGTGAAGACACTCACAGGTGCCGCCTTTGCTTCGGGTCATTCTCAAGTGCTTGTGGCTCGTCAGCCCAAGGTGGTGGAGTTGACAGGAGTGGGTCTCAGCGCTAATGATACGGTGATGTTCACATATACTAACTGTGAGAATGCTGAGTTTGCTTTCCCTGTAAATGCTACTGAGACTGCCTTCGAGTCGACAGTGATGGTGGATGCGCCTACAACACAATCTAGCTTGTATCTCTGTTATGTGTTCGGATCAGAACCTGGAGTGCGGTATGATGTATTGAGCTTCTCTGTGAAGGGTATCACGGGTGCTGAAGTGGTAGATCATCCTGAGTATCCTGTAACTGTCTTCGTACAAACAGAGGAGTCTACTGTGGCCTTCACTGGATTCGGTTTGTCTGCTAATGATGATGTGATGTTTGTGACTGCTGGATCCTCGTGTTTGAATGCTATCCGAACCCAGAAATTGAGTACGGATTACAAGATCCAGTATCAGTTCACGGAGGCTGAGACAGAACAGGAGTATGATGTATGTTACGTCTTCACTACTGGTACTGTGTCCGAGGCTCCAATCAAGTATGAGGAGTATTCATTCGTTGTCCGTTCTGTGCCTGCTGTTCGTTCTGTGGTCCCTGCTCTCTCTAGCAGTGGTGCTGTGGTCGACCAGGAGAAGGAGTTTGTTGTGGAAGGTTCCTCTCTTGCTGGAATTGGTGACATGGTGGTGCTTGTGGAAGGAGTCGATTGCTCGGGTGAGATCCTTTATGAGATGCCTGTTAGTACAGAGAAGACGTTCAATGTAACCTTATCGGAGCCTAGTGAGTCTGCTCTCCAGATGTGTTATGTGTTTGCTGGTATGGATCGTCGCTTCGCTCTGAGTGCTTTCACAACGAAGACAGTGTTGGATTTCATTTCTCTGAATGGTAACAACACTAAGGTGACAGCCAACATCCCTCGTTCTTATCGTATTGAAGCTATTGGTGCTGGTGTTGGTGATATGGCGAAGATGGTGATTGGTGACAATTGTGATGCTGGTGAGTGGATGGAGGTCATTGATGGTATTGTCCAATTCAGTCTTGACTTTGCTTCGGAGCCTTACAAGCTGTGTTATCAGTTTGTGAATGAGGAGCCTATGATATATGATGACATGGTGGTAATGGTGATGTCTGTGAATGAGTTGATTGTTGATGATGGAGCTCGTAACGATGCTGTCTTGTTCAATGAGGATAACGAGATTACAATCACAGGTATGGTGTTCCCTGGTGACCGTATCTTCCCACTTCCTGACCCTCTTAATGAGGGTAAGACTTCTGAGGATTGCGTGAACGATGTGACACTCGATGACTATTATGAGAAGGATGCAGAGGGCAAGTTCCATGTATCTGTGGCGACAGCGGGACGTATTTTGATTTGTTATTGGTTCGAGGGAGAGGCCACTCCTTTCCTCACACAGTTCAATCTCACTGTTCTGGGTGTGTTTAGTGCTGAAGTCGTGTCCAATGGAGTGCGATTGGGTGGTTCTTACAGTGACTCATTTAACCTGTGGGCTGTAAAGAATGTGACTGCGAACTTGCGTCTTTTCACTACGGATACTATGGTTCATGAGAGTCGTTACAAGTGGGTGGATGATGAAACTACGGACTGTGCTACTGCGCCTGCTATGGGTATGGAAGATGCTGATGAGGGTGTAGCCATGGAATGGGATGGTGAGTCCATGCATCACGAGTTCTCGTTCACAGAGGTATCGACACAAGAACATGATTGGAAACTGTGTTACAAGTTCAGTGGTAAGAAGTGGGTATCCATGAGTGATCAGTCCTATGGAGCACCCTACATGCCAATTCGAATGCAGTCTCGTGGTCTCTTGTCTATCACGGATGAGTATAACAGTGGTGAAGTGTATGAGATCATTCCTCATGTCCAGAAGATCTGGATTGTAAATGTGGCGCCTAACATTACACGCACTGATAAGATGCGTTTGGTGAGTGGCACAGATTGCAATCAGTATGTGGAGGATGAGAAGGATGTGGAAGGCTGCATGGTGACCTGGACTCTGACAAAGACTCCTAGGCTTCCTCAGTTGAATGTGTGCTACGGCTTTGGCAACGGTGAGGATAACTTCTGGGTGTTGTATGAGGAGTGGCCTGTGGACGTGCTGTATGTATCTTCTGTGATGGCTCCTGGTAATAAGAATCTACTCTATGTCAATAGTCCGAAGGAGTACACCTTCTCCGGCTCCAATGTGGATCGTCTGGATGCTGCCTATCTTGTACCTGCTAGTGCTGTCTGCAGTAACTCAAGTGCTGTAGCATGGTCGCCTGTCTCAAATGCTAAGGCTTTGTTGATGGTTCAGGAGGCCGTTGAAGAGACCTTGATGCTGTGTGTCCACTTCGAGGATCAGGATGATGTCAGTGTGACACCTGATAATAATCCCATCCTGCTAGTGACAGTGGTAGAGGTGAATGCTCTGGAGTCTCTTGATGGTTACAGTAAATCGTCAGCTGTAGTGTCTCAGGGCAAGAACTTCCGTCTGCTTGGTTCTCATCCTGAGTTGGTGAGCAACGTGATCTTCACAACTTCGACATGTGAGAATGTGTTCAAGGAGTTTGCTGTGACGAATGGAGCCTTCGTGGGTATCTTCGATCAGCATTCTGAAGGTGTGGAACTGAATATGTGTGTGAAGTATGTGGATGAGGAACCTATGGATACTGGTATCACCATGTCTTTGAAGGCATTATTCCCTGTGGAGGTGAACAAGGGAGATAGCAGAGTGTTAGTGTGTGGAACCGAGAAGACTTTCCGATTCAAGGGTTATGGAATTAGCGAAGAGGATACTGCTGAGTTCGTGATTGCAACCTCA
>JABLTK010151696.1_pt1 | contig 28857 bp, 26 predicted proteins | sample 7160131 | NCBI WGS metagenome assembly JABLTK01 (sample SAMN14651221, study PRJNA627086) | human gut metagenome | isolation source: feces | host: Homo sapiens
GGGTATCGCCATCAATCCGAGCACCCGAACGGAGGAAAATTGCGCTATCTCGTCCAATGCGCTGGCAAGCTCGTCGGGCGCAAAGCCGGACTTATTTTCCTCCGCTCCGATGTTCACCTCGAGCAAAATGTCCTGCGTGATGCCCAGTGCGGCGGCACGCCTGTTTATCTCCTGCGCAAGCGAAACGCTGTCGACCGAGTGGATGAGCTCCACCTTGCCGACGATGTATTTGACCTTGTTTTTCTGCAAATGACCGATGAAATGCAGCGGGCAGCCGTCATATGCCCCTTGGGCGAGCTTCTCCTGAAGCTCCTGCACACGGTTTTCCCCGCAGATATCCACTCCGGCGGCGATGGCCTCACGCACACGGGAAGCATCGTTCATCTTCGTTGCCGCAACGAGCTTGATCTCCTTCGGGTCACGGCCGCAGCGAATTGCCGCCGCCGCAATGTTTTCCTTAACATGCTTCACATTTTCCGCAATGCTCATTTTTTATCACCTTATCCCACTAAAACTTTCATATTTTCAAAAATGCTGTCGCCCTTTACAAGGCAGAGACCGTTTTTATTGAAAATAACCTCGACCGGCGTGCGCTCGGGCTTGTCCGTCCTGAGGACATACACGAAACAGCCGCCGCTGTCCGAGTGCAGCGCCCTTTGCGGCACCCGCAGCCCCTCAAGCTCCGCCGTCGAGAGCGTCGCCCTGACAGTGCCTGCCTCCAGAACGGCGTCGAGCCCCGTTTTGCAGCGCACGGTCACGGTGTTATTGTCGATTTTTTCGATATACGCAGGATATTTGTCGAAAACCGTCAGATACAGCCGCTGACCGACACGGTATTGGCCTGCGTTTTTGAGCTTGGCAACAAACCGCCAGCCGCCGGAGACTATCCTGCCGACTGCGTTTTCGGGCGCATCAGCACCAAGCGTGCGGGTAAAGTAGCCTGCGCACGGTGCGGTCACGAGGTTTTCAAAGCTTGCGTCCCCGAGGGCGACAAGCTTGCCGCCGGAGACCCACTGCCCCTCCGAGACCGTGAAGTACACGGTCTCAAAGTCGGCTGTGATATACTCTGCATCGCACTGCACCCTGCCGACTGCCTCCACGCTGTCGTCTACCTCCATGCGGTAGACCGAAGCGGTCTCGGGCGAGCGCTCGACCTGCACGAACAGGCACACGAGATATGCCGCCGCACCGAGGAAAATGACCGCCGCAACGATGTGCAGGTAGTTACGCATCTTCCGCCGAATATTCCACGGGCTTTGGCGGGATTATCGTCGAAATTGCGTGCTTGTAGATAAGCTGCTGCTTGCCGTCGGAATCGAGTATCACGGTGAAGCCGTCAAAGGCACGGATGATCCCGTGTATCTGAAAGCCGTTCATCAGAAAAACCGTGAGGCTCGTCTTGTCCCTGCGTACCTGATTTAAAAATGCGTCCTGTAAATTTTGTGTCTTTTGCATTGCTGCCACTCCTATATATGTAATCTGCCGTGAGTTGATGGGAGCTGCCCGCCAAAACCGATAGCGGGTCGGCTTCCGTCAACTTTGGGCAGAATTATCATATACCGCAGTGGTGCAAATAATCGGTCGAAAGCAGTCGGGAGCTTTCAATATCGGGCGTTTTGCCGTGGCGTATCCAGAAGATATCGCCGTTTCGCCGCAGCCATGTCAGCTGTCGCTTGGCGTAGCGGCGGCTTTCACGCTTGATCAGCCCGATAGCTTCATCCTTTGTTATCTCGCCCCTTAGATAAGCCGCCGGCTCTTTGTACCCTATTGCCTGCATGGCGGTGCACTCGTCGGAAAGTCCGTCGTTCAAAAGACCCTCGACCTCGTCAAAAAGCCCCTCAAGCACCATGATATCGACACGCCTGTCGATGCGGTCGTACAGGTCTTGGCGGTCGAGGAAGTCAAGTGCGATCATTGCCGCATCGTATCTCGGCGGGCGGCTTCGTGTCTCAAAGTCGTGCTGCGTGATGGTCTTGCCCGTGAGCTTAAAAACCTCTATCGCCCGCACTATCCTGCGGCGGTCTGCCGGGTGCAGCTTTGCCGCCCTGTCGGGGTCAAAGCTGCGCAGGCGTTCGAGCATAGCCTCGCCGCCGAGCTCGTCATACTGCCGGTCGAGCTCGCATCTGAGGGCGTTGCCGAGCTCATTGTCGGCAAAGTCACGGCCGGAGATGAGCGAATCGATGTATAAATTCGTGCCGCCTGCGATGATGGGGAGCTTGCCCCGGGCAAGGATGTCGTCCACGCAGCGGGTCGCTTCCCCGACATATCGTGCCGCCGAAAAGCTCTCGGCGGGGTCGGCGATGTCTATCATGTAATGCGGCACGCCCTCCGTTTCCTCGGGCGTTACCTTTGCCGTGCCGATGTCCATGTATCGGTAGACCTGCATGGAGTCGGCCGAGACTATCTCACCGTCAAAATCATGCGCCAGCGCCACGGCAAGCTTCGTCTTGCCGGTCGCCGTAGGACCTGTTATAACTACAACTTTAGGGATCATATCAAACCTCCTGAACCGACGAAAGCCGAGCCTCTGCCGGTTATGGCGGGTCGCTTTCCGCTCATGCTGCGTTAAAGCCCTTGGAAATACGGAAGTATTCCCTTCAGTCTTCGCCTTGCCTGAGCGAAAATCGCCGCCGCCATAACTGCAAAGCACCAGAAAGGCGGCAGAGTTCGCCTTCCGTCGGCTCAGTCGGTCGGCGGTGATAATGTCGGTATATTCAGCGTTTATACTATACGACTGAAAAATTTGTCGAGCTCGTTTTTCGTTAGGCGCACGGAGACCGGGCGGCCGTGCGGGCAGTATCTGACCTCGCCTGCGATAACGGCGTCGGCAATGCGCTCAAGCTCACGGATATCGTGCCGGCGTCCGGCCTTTATCGCCGCCTTGCAGGCAACCGTGTGCAGAAGCTCGTCACGAGCCGAGTCTGCGCTCACAATATCGCCCCGCCGGAGCTTTTCGCATATCTCCTCAACGGCGGCCTTGGCGTCCGACACATCCATGTCGTCGGGCAGGGCACGGATGGCGTAAGCGCCGGTGCCGTAGGGTTCTATCTCAAAGCCGAGATCCGATAAAAGCGCCTCGTTTTGCTCCAAAAGCTCGCCGTCCTCGCCTGTGGGCTTTATGATAACAGGGGTCAGAAGCGTCTGCGACATTATCTGCCGACCCTGCGCCTTGAGCCTGTCAAAGATCATGCGCTCGTGCGCTGCGTGCTTGTCGATGAGCAGCAGCTCGTCCCCGATTTCGACAAGAATGTATGTGTTCAGACATTCTCCGATAACACGGTGATTTAAAGCAGTGATTTTTTCAACACTTTCAACCGTTTTTTCAACATTTTCAGTTGAAAATTCCGTGTTTTGCGCTGTAAACCCCGTTGTTGTTAACGGCTCGTTCACACTCGGGCGTGCCGTGGGGCGCGGTGCGGCATAGCCCGGCTCACGGCGGGGCGTCGATGCCGCCGCCGGACGGGTGTACTCCGTGCGGTATTCTCTGGCGGGCATGGAGCGGAAAAAGTCCGTTCGGGGGGTCGATACCATCCGCTGCGTGCTCTCGGAGATCTTCAGCTCAAGCGGTTCGGCTTCCGCTTCAAGTGCGGCCTTGACCGTCTGATAAACGGTGTCGAAAACCTTCTTCTCGTCGGAAAACCTGACCTCGGTCTTTGCCGGATGCACATTGACATCGACGGCGCTGGTCTTGAGCGTGATATACAGCGTGCACGCCGGGTATCTGCCGGTGAGCAGCGTGTTTCTGTACGCCTGCTCGACCGCCGACTGCAACAGCGCAGACTTTATGAATCTGCCGTTGCAGTAAAAATACTGCATACTGCGGTTGCCTCGGCTCAGTGCGGGCGAGGACACGAAGCCTGTGACCTCAACGCCGTCGCCGGACCCCGTGCACGGGAGCATGGAGCCTGCGATATCACGACCCAGAAGCGAGTATACGGCGGAGTCGGCTCTGCCGTCGCCGGGGGTGAAGAAAACCTCCTCGCCGTCTTTTATGCATTTTACCGACACCTCGGGTCTGCCGAGGGCGCAGCGCAATGCCGCAGCGGTGCAGGCGGTCGCTTCACTGCGGTCGGATTTCAAAAATTTCAGGCGAGCGGGCGTGTTGTAGAAAAGATCACGCACGGTGATGCTCGTGCCCTCTGGACAGCCGCAGGGGCTCATGTCGATTATATCGCCTGCCTGCACGGTGACTCTGATGCCCTCGGCAGCGCCCTTTTCACGGGTCGTGAGCTCGATGCGTGAAACGGCGGAGATAGCCGCCAGAGCCTCGCCTCGAAAGCCCATCGTGCCGATGGCCTCAAGTCCCTTTTCGTCGTGCAGCTTACTTGTCGCATGGCGCATGAACGCAATGCCCGCATCCTCCGGCGACATGCCGCAGCCGTCGTCGGTTATGCGGATATAGGTCGCACCGCCGCTTCTGAATTCTATCGTCACCTTTTTTGCGCCTGCGTCAAGGGAGTTTTCCGCAAGCTCCTTTATCACGGAGGCGGGCCGCTCCACGACCTCGCCCGCCGCTATCATATCCGCAAGAAGCGGAGAAAGAATATTTATCTTTGTCATGCCAAGTCCTCCGTATTATGTCATTATACATTATTTTAGTTGAAAGTTCCACACCTTTTGTGTTACTATAAGGTGTATTTTTATCCCCGTAAAGGAATCTGACAAAATGGCATACGAGAGAAAAGAGATAAGCATTGAAAATATCCGTGCGCAGGAGGCTGTCTGCGCACGCATCCGTGAGATACTCACCGACGGCGGCGGACAGCCGCTTGCGATGGTAGACACCTACGGCTGCCAGCAAAACGAGGCAGACTCCGAGAAGATCAGGGGCTATCTTGCCGAGATGGGCTGCGCCTTCACGCAGGACGAGTTTTCGGCGGATATCATCGTCGTTAACACCTGCGCCGTGCGTGAGCACGCCGAAATGCGTGTGCTCGGCAATGTCGGGCAGCTGAATCACAGCAAAAAGGCAAAGCCCGGGCAGATAATCGCCGTGTGCGGCTGCATGGTGCAGCAGGAGCATATGGCCGAGAAGATAAAGCGCTCCTACCCCGTTGTCGATCTCGTTTTCGGGCCGCACGACCTGTGGCACTTCCCGGAGCTTCTGCTCAGGGTCATGACGGGCAAAAAGCGTGTGTTCGCCACAGAGCGCTGCGACGGCTATGTCACCGAGGGCATGCCCTTGAAGCGTGACGGCAAGGTCAAGGCGTGGCTGTCCGTTATGTACGGCTGCAACAACTTCTGCACCTACTGCATCGTGCCGTATGTGCGCGGCCGTGAGCGCAGCCGCAGACCCGAGGATATTGTCGCCGAGGCACGGCAGCTGGTTGCCGATGGCTACAAGGACATTACGCTGCTCGGCCAGAATGTCAACTCCTACGGCAAGGATCTCGACTGCAATGTTGATTTTGCGGACCTTATCGCCATGATAAACGAGATCCCCGGTGAATTTCTCATAAGATTCATGACGAGCCACCCCAAGGACGCCACCGAAAAGCTGTTTAAGACCATGGCCGAGTGCGAAAAGTGCGCCCACCAGCTGCACCTGCCCGTGCAGGCGGGCAACGACCGTGTGCTTGAGGCGATGAACCGCCGCTACACGGCAGAAAAGTACCTCAGGCAGGTCGAGCTTGCACGAAGCTACATGCCCGACCTCGTTCTCACGACCGATATAATCGTGGGCTTTCCCGGCGAGACGGACGAGGAGTTCGAGGATACCGTCAGGCTGTGCGAAAAGGTGCGCTACGATGCGATGTTTACCTTTATCTACTCAAAGCGTGTCGGCACGCCTGCTGCCAAAATCCCCGATGCGGCCACGAGGGAGCAAAAGCAGGTGCGCTTTGATAAGCTTCTGGAGACGGCAAACCGCATTTCCGCCGAAAAGCACGCCGAATATATCGGCAAAACGATGCGTGTTCTCGTTGACGGCGTGACGGGAAAAACAGAGTATAATCTTTCCTCCCGCACCAACGGCGGCAGACTCGTGCATCTGAAGGGCGATGAAGCCCTCATCGGCAAATTCATCGATGTCAGGATAACCTCCGGCAACACATGGGCGCTTTACGGCGAGATAGAGTAATTCGGGAGACAGAGAAATGGATAACAAAAAGCTTAAAAGATATCAGGTGACGCAGTCGCTGCGCTTCGGCTCGGGCTTTATAAAGGCGATGTTCGTTTTCGCCGTGGTCATGGAGCTTGCGGCGATAATAACGCTCATTATAAGCCTCATAAACGGCAACAAAACGCTCATCGGAGCAGGGCTCATCGTCGGCATCGTCATGTTCATCTGGATGTTCGGCATAAGGCTCATTTCCGAAAACACCTTCGGCTACGCAAACATATCGTTCTACGAGGGCGGCATCATCTTCCGTGTGTCCAACGCCCCCGATGCAAAGCACTATGCCCTCAGATGGTGCGACTGCGTGGAGTGCGGCATCGAAAAGACCCGCCTTGCCTACTGGGTCTATGCCGCCGACCATAAGCTCACCCCCGCCGAGCGCAAGGAGTTTCCCGAGCATGTAAAGGAGGGCGTGTTCTACTTCAACTACGCATACAACACATGGGAGGAGTTCATGACCTACCTGCCGGAGCGCTTCCATGCATACATGAACGCCGAAAAGGCGGCTAAAAAAGCAAGATAAGATAAGGAGGTGTGCGCCATGGCTGAGCTCACACCGATGAAAAGACAGTACAATGAAATTAAGGAGCAGCACAAGGACTGCCTGCTGTTTTTCCGCCTCGGCGACTTTTACGAAATGTTCGACGAGGACGCCAAGATCGCATCAAAGGAGCTTGACCTTGCGCTGACGACCCGTGACCGTTCCGTGTCCGACCCCACGCTGCGCACACCCATGTGCGGCGTGCCGTACCACAGCTCGCAGGCGTATATCGGCAAGCTCATCGCAAAGGGCTATAAGGTCGCCATCTGCGAGCAGATAGAGGACCCCGCAACCGCAAAGGGGCTCGTTAAGCGCGGCGTTATCCGCATCGTCACCCCCGGCACCGTCACCGATGCCGCCATGCTCGAGGAGGGCAAGAGCAACTACCTGTGCTCGGTGTATTACGAGCCCGAGGAGGGTAAGGGCGGCGTTGCCTTCTGCGATATCTCCACGGGCGAATTTTGCGTTGCAAGCTATGAGACCGATGCGGTAAACCATATCCTCAACGAGCTTGGCAGGTTTGAGCCGAGAGAGGTCATCATGAACAAGGCCGCCGCCGAGACAAAGCGCATCCCCGAGTTTGCGGCAAAAAGGCTTCACAGCATGCTCGAAATGGGCGGCAAGGACTACGAGTTCCGTGACTGCTCGCTTAGGATACGCAAGCAGTTTGATGTGCAGAAGCTCACCGAGATAAACATGGATGGCAGACCCCTTGCCGTGTGCGCCGCCGGTGCGCTGATGAAATATCTTGACGAAACGCAGAAGCTCGACATGGGACATATCCGCTCCATCGAGTTTCTCTCCGAGGAAAAATTCATGGAGCTCGACTGGGCGACAAGGCGCTCACTGGAGCTTACCGAGGCGCAGCGCACGGGAGAAAAGCGAGGCTCGCTTTTGTGGGTGCTCGACAAGACCCGCACGCCCATGGGCGGCAGAATGCTGCGCTCGTGGATAGAGCGGCCGCTGCTGTCTCCGGTCGCAATAAAAAAACGCCTTTCCGCCGTTGACGAGCTTGTGAAGGACAATGTCACACGAGGCGAGCTCATCGAGGCCATGCGGGGCATCGGCGATATGCAAAGGCTCATCGGCCGTGTTGTCTACGGCACGGCAAACGGCAAGGATCTTGTTGCGCTGGCGGAGTGTGCCCGTGCGCTTCCAAAGCTGTGCAAGCTGCTGGAGGGCTTCAAAAGCTCCGCTCTGCGGCAGATCGCCGGCATGAACCAGCTTGAGAAGATAGTCATGCGTGTCGACTGGGCCATCTGCGACGATCCCCCGTTCTCGATCAGAGAGGGCGGCATCCTGCGCAAGGGCTATTCCCGTGAGGTCGACAGGCTTCGTGAGCTGCGGGATAACGGCGCTCAGGCGGTTGCCGAGCTCGAGGCACGGGAGCGGGAGCGCACCGGCATCAAGAAGCTGAAGATAGGCTATAACAAGGTGTTCGGCTATTACATCGATGTGCCCAAATCCGCAGGCGAGGTCACTCTGCCCGAGGATTATATAAGAAAGCAGACCCTCGTTTCCAACGAGCGCTACTTCACGCAGGAGCTCAAGGAGCTTGAGAACTCCCTGCTCAACGCCACCGACCGCATTAAGCAGCTTGAGTATGAAATTTTCATGGAGGTCTGCGGTAAGATAGCGGCCTTTGTCGGCGAGGTGCAGGACAGCGCCGATGCCGTGGCGCAGCTTGATGTGCTGTGCTCGTTTGCCGAGGTCGCCGTGAGAAATGATTACTGCATGCCCGAGGTCGATGCCTCCGGCGAGCTTATCATCACCGAGGGCAGACACCCCGTTGTCGAGCAGTCGGTCAGCGATATCATGTTCGTCCCGAACGACACGCATTTAAACGGTGACACCAACCGTGTCGCCATCGTAACCGGCCCCAACATGGCCGGTAAATCGACCTACATGCGGCAGACGGCACTCATCGTGCTCATGGCGCAGATAGGCTCGTTCGTTCCGGCAAAAAGCGCCGTCATCGGCGTTGTCGACCGTGTTTTCACGAGAATCGGCGCATCGGACGATCTTGCCTCCGGTCAATCGACTTTCATGCTCGAAATGAGCGAGGTCGCAAACATCCTGCGCTATGCAACGAGCTCGAGCCTGCTCATCTTGGACGAGATAGGCCGCGGTACCTCCACATATGACGGCATGGCGATAGCAAGAGCCGTGCTCGAATACTGCGCCGACAAGCGCAAGCTCGGCGCAAAGACGATGTTTGCAACGCATTATCACGAGCTTTCGGCACTTGAGGGCGCAATAGAGGGCGTGCATAACTATTCCATCAGCGCCAAAAAGCAGGGCGGCACGCTCGTGTTCCTGCGCAAGATAGTCCCCGGCTCCGCCGACGACAGCTACGGCATCGAGGTCGCAAAGCTCGCCGGTGTGCCGGACAATGTCATCGCCAAGGCAAAGACCTATCTTAATGAGCTCGAATCGGGCAAGAGTGAGCTTGCCGTTGAGAAAAAGGTCGAGACCGACCAGATCAGCCTTGCCGATGTCGGCAGCGATGAGGTCGCAAAGCGCTTGCGTGCGTTGGATATAAACTCCGTCACGCCGCTCGAGGCGCTCAACATTCTGAGCGAGCTTCAGCAGAAGGCGAGGGGATGATATGCGCTGGTACATGAACATGAAAAAGAGCGAGTTTTGGGGCGCAATGATAATGTTTGCGCTGCATGTGCTGCTGTTCCCCGTGCTGATAAGCCTTTTTATGATACGCTGGCCGCATGTGCTCAGCAGTGCGCAGCTGAATCTTATTTATTACCTCACGAGCGCCGTTTTGACATTCGTGTTTTTAGGTAAATTCCTGCGCACACAGTTTGACCCGCTCGTCGACAGGCTGTGGGGCAATTTTGTCACTTTCCTGTTCGGCTGGGCGATATACTTTGTGCTCGCATTCTTCGTGGGGCTCGTGATGACTTGGCTCGGCATCTCGGACGGCAACCCCAATGACGCCGCCGTGAACGACATGCTCAATGAGGAGCGCAATATCATCATCGTCATGACCGTTATCCTTGCACCCATCGTCGAGGAGTGCATTTTCCGAGGCGGCTTCTTCTGTGCCTTTTACCGCAAGAACCGCTATGTCGCCTATGTGCTGAGCATTGTACTGTTTTCTGTCTACCATGTCTGGCAGTACGCCTTTGCGGCGCAGGATGTGAGCTACCTGCTCTACGCCATTTCCTACATCCCCGCCTCGTTCGTCCTGTGCTGGGTCTATGAAAAGTCCGGCAGCATCTGGACGAGCATCTTCTTCCATATGAGCTTTAATCTCTATGCACTGGCCGTGACAATGTGATTAAGCGGTTATGACCGCCGCATGCTGCGAATACACCACGGCACTGACCGTGACAATGTGATGCGGACGAGCCATGAAAGCAGCGAGAAGCAAGCTATAAACTTTTCTTTGTGTCGCCAAAGAAAAGTTACAAAAGAAACGCGACCAAAGAGCTTAGCCGCCCTTTGGAAACCGGCACAGAGTCGGTACCGACATTCTATTCACCTGCGGTGACCATATCGGTGCATGCGGTTTGCAGAGCACCAATAGGTTGATGGACAGACTAAACTTTAGCGCACACTTATCGGTCGGGCTGCCGCAATTACGAATAGACAAGGTTTTCGTTCGCTATTGAAAAGCTGATAAAAATTTCTTTTTACTTAGGAGACCGGATGAACAAAAACACAAAGAAGATAGTTATAGTCGCAATGCTCGTTGCGTTCGATGTCATTTTTTCGAGACTGCTGGCGTTTAATGTGCTCATCGCAAAGGTCGGGCTCGGCTTTGCCGCCACCGCCGTGTGCGCCATGCTCTACGGGCCGGTGTGGGCCGGTGTGTGCGCTGCGCTGGCCGACTTAGTGGGCGCACTGCTGTTCCCCACGGGGGCGTATTTTCCGGGCTTCACCGTAACCGCCGCCATGACGGGCGTTATCTACGGCCTGTTCCTTTATAAGCTGCGCCCGAACCTCAAGCGCTGCTTTTTAGCTTCGCTGACAAACAGTCTCGCCGTGACGCTGGCTGCCAACAGCCTCATGATACATTTTGTCTTCGGTCCGGAGCTTGTGCCGCTCATCGCTGCACGCAGCGCCGAGACTCTCATCATGCTGGCCTTGCAGACCGTCGTCATGACCGCCATTGCCTCGTCCGACACGCTTTATAACAAAATTATCGCCTTCGGACGGTGAAATTTGCAAAAAACCCTTGACAAACAAGGCAAAACTTGATATTCTGTTCGAGCGCTCCAAAGACAGCAGGTCGCTTTCAGTGTAATTCCTGCCGAGGATAGCATCAATATCATTGATTGCTTACTGCCTCTGCGTCTCAGGATGCAGGGGTTTTTCTTATGAGCGTGAACATTAGTGTGGAGGTGAAAAACACACATGCCGAACGCAAAAGTTCTCAGCGAAAAGCAGGCGATCGTAGAGGCTCTCGCCGAGCGTATCAGCAACGCAAGCGCAGGTATCATCGTTGACTACCAGGGTATTACCGTGGCAGAGGATACCGCACTTCGTACCGAGATGCGCAAGGACGAGGTCGAATACACCGTCGTCAAGAACACCCTTACCAGAATTGCTCTCGATAAGCTCGGAATGAACGAGCTGGACCATGTCCTCAACGGAAGCACTTCTCTGGCAACCAGCAGCAATGACCCCATCGCTCCCTTCCGCATCATCAGCGATTACTCCAAGAAGCTTGGTGAAAAGTTCAACATCAAGGCAGCCTTCATGGAGGGCAAGATCCTGAATGAGCAGGAGATCGCAGAGCTTTCGACCCTCACCAGCAAGAACGATCTGTACTCCAAGCTGGCAGGCTCCCTGAATGCGATCATGGGCGGCCTTGCAGTAGCACTTGCAGAGGTCATCGAGAAAAACGGCGGCGCAGCCGCACCCGCAGAAGCAGCAGAATGATCGCTGCACACAATTGATTTTTATTGGAGGAAATTTAAAATGAGCGAAAAAATCACCGCTATGATCGAAGAGATCAAGGCTCTCTCCGTTCTCGAGCTTAAGGAGCTCGTTGACGGTATTTGCGAAACCTTCGGCGTTTCCGCAGTAGCAGCAGCAGCAGCCCCCGCAGCAGGCGCAGCAGAGGCAGCAGCAGAGAAGACCGAGTTTGATGTTGTCATGACCGAGTTCGGTTCAGAGAAGATCAAGGTCATCAAGGAAGTCCGCGGCATCACCGGCCTGGGCCTTGCAGAGGCAAAGGCAATGGTCGAGGCAGTTCCTGCAAAGATCAAGGAAGGCATCTCCAAGGAAGACGCAGAGGCTCTCAAGGCACAGCTCGAGGCTGTCGGCGCAAAGGTCGAGATCAAGTAATTTTAATTACGAACATAAAACTCCGTCCGAAAGGGCGGAGTTTTTTTATGCGCAGAAATCCCTTGATTTTGCGCAATTGGCATGGTAAACTGAATTGTAATTCTCAAAAATGGCGCATTTTTGAGAATTACACGCCTGAATTTGGGCGCACTTGCTCAAAAATTACGATTTTTGCAAAGGAGGGGCGACCATGCCGTATGTGCCGCTGAACAAGCTGTTTTATTCCGACAGCAAAAACTACGACAAAATTTATGCCGAGAACTTCGGCAGCAAATACGCCGTCCATGTCGATTTTAAGATCGGCGAGTTTGACGCATTTTTCGTGCAGACGCCGGAAATTATCGCAAAAATGCTGGCGATATATAAGGCTGCCAACATAGTCAATTGGTTTTGCTGTGACTTGCCCGGGGTGGCGCTTGAGCAGTTTACGACGAGATGCCTTATTGACGAGATAGTGCTGACGAACAATATCGAGGGTGTGCACAGTACCCGGCGCGAGATAGACAGCTTGCTCGAGGGCGGCGGCAAGTCGACACGCTTTTACGGGCTTGTTCAAAAGTACCTCATGCTCCGGAAGGGCAAGACGCTTGAGTTTAAGACCTGCGCCGACATCCGTGCGGTATATGACGAGCTCGTTCTGCGTGAGGTCGAGACCGATGACCCCGACAATGTACCCGACGGCGAAATTTTCAGAAAAGGCTCGGTCAGCGTTAGTTCCGAATCGCAGAAGGAGCTGCACCGTGGGCTCTATCCCGAAAGCAGCATAATAACCGCAATGGAAAGGGCGCTGGCGTTTCTCAATGACGAGAGCGTGGAGCTTTTATATCGGGCGGCGGCGTTTCACTATTTTATCGGCTACATCCACCCCTTTTATGACGGAAACGGCAGGCTCAACCGCTTCATCAGCAGCTATCTGCTCGGAAGTGAGCTTTGCCCGCTGGTCGGCTTCCGACTGTCGTACACCGTGAAGCAAAATATTTCCGATTACTACAAGGCGTTCGGCATTTGCAACGACCCGAAAAGCAGGGGCGATATCACGCCCTTTGTCGAAATGTTTCTCGGCATCGTCGAGACGGCGGTCACGCAGCTCGGCGAGGCGCTTCAAAAGCGCAGCGAAAAGCTTGCGTATTACCGCAGCCGGAGCGAGCTTTTGCCCGATGCCGCCGATGCGAAGATGGCGCAGCTTTACGATTACCTCATACAGGCGGCGCTGTTTTCGGAAAACGGCATCGGCACGGAGGAGCTGCTGCGGCTGTTCGGCGTGAGCCGGAACACGCTGCAAAAAAAGCTCGGCAAGGTCGAGGCGGTGGAGCTTCTGCAAACGGTCACGAAAAACCGCATGAAATTTTACAAGCTCGACCTCAATGCGTTTGACGAGCTATTAGAACGGAGCAAATAAGACAATGCCCGCCTAAATCGGCGGGCATTAGCTTTAAATGCAAAATTCTGTATTACTGAGCGAGGGTGCTGCCGAGCCGGGCGCAGCTCTCGAGTGCGTCGGCGTCGGGCTCTGCCATGCAGGTGACGCTGTCGCAGGCGAGGGTGGCGCCGCATTCTGCGCACTGCTCCTCCCACTTTTGCATCCACTCACGATCGCCCCAGCCGTAGGAGCCGAATAGTGCGATCTTCTTGCCGCCGAGTGCGCCCTTGACGCTCTCGAACATGGGTGCAAAGACCTCTTCCTCGAGGGCCTCCTCACCCATTGCGGGGCAGCCGAAGGCGATGGCGTCGTACTGCCCGACCGTGCCTGCGTCAAACTCCGCTGCGGTCAGCAGCTCGACATCTGCGCCGGCGGCCTTCGCAGCCCGTGCGACTGCGGAGGCCATTGCCTCGGTGTTTCCCGTGCCGCTCCAATAAACAACTGCTATTTTACTCATGATTTTTTTCGTTGCCGTGAGCCAAACGCCTATCGGTTTTGATGGGCAGCTTTCCGCCCATGCTTCGCTAAATCCCTAGCCCATATATATCCATTATGGCCGTCGGGCTTTATCTTTGCCTGAATGAAAATCTGCTCCCTCAAAACTGCAAGGCATCTGTCAGTGAGGTTTCAAGAAATTTCGGCTTTCCCTAAAAAACCGAAAAGTACCGAACGGGCGCACCGACAGACGATAGTGTTCGTCTCCCGTCAACTTAACCTTTCTTTAGATTTTTAACTTTAAAATTTTTATATATCAACCGGCTACAGCCAGCCGTTCGATACCCTTTCCTTTTGCGTGCTGCCGGCAGTAGCAGCGGGTGCACTTTTCAAACTTGGCGAAGGTCTTTTTCGCCTTCTCCTCGTCGCCGTACACCTTCCAGTAGCCGGCGCATTTGTAGCCGCAGGCCTTGTTTGCGATGAAGCCGCAGACATCCTCGGGCGGGTAGCCTAAAAACAGCCCGATCTCGTGCGGAAACTTGTCGCACTCGGCGAAGCGGCGCATCAGCTGCACGATGCAGCCCTCCGGCGTTTCCGATACATAGCCGCACTCCGCCAGAAGCCTGCGTGCCGTCTCGTTTTTGAGGTCTATAGAGAGCATTGCGGGGCGGTATATATAAATGAGCGCCGTGCGCCCGTTGTACCGCAGCGGCAGCACACGCAGCCCCTTTGGCGAGAGCGTTTTGTTCCATGAGCGCACCGCCGAGCGCATCTCCCGCTCGGAGGGGTAGGCGCAGTTAAACAGCGCACCCGTTTTAATTCCCGCAAGGGTCGGCGAGCAGTGGTTGATTATCATTTCTTCGGACATTGCGGGTCTCCTTTCTCGGGTTAGCAACCGCTAACTCATGGGCTTATTAAAAGCCGCCCGACGGCAGCTCGTGCGGCCTGTTGCGGTTAGCTACGGCTAACTGATGTGAAAGTATTCTACCACACAATGCATGCTTTTTCAATAGGGTAATTTAAAAAATGCAGGTAAGAATGTTAGAATAAAAATGTGCACCCGATGCCTCGGGGGGGAAGCATCGGGTGCTGTTGGGGGGTGGAGAAAGGAATATGTAGGAGATTTTGGTGAGGCAAAGGGCGATGGGCTTATGCCGCTGCCGATGTGGGTCGGCCGCCCTTTGCCTTGGCTAAAGTGAATATCTCCGGCGGAGCGGGAGGAGAGCCCTGCGCCGAAGGCCGCATGCTGCGGCAGACTAAATCGAATAAGGAACTGCTTCGGCTGTGTGGAACCGAAAAGAAGCCTTATCTGACGGTTACGGTAACGGTTTTGGAGTATGAGCCGCACTTGACGGTGAGCTTTGCCGTGCCGGCCTTAACGCCCTTTATCGTGATGACATTGACCTCCGTGCCGGTGACCTTCACGACCGATGAGTTCGAGCTCTTGCAGGTGACAACGGCGGTGGCGTATACCGGCGACGGCGTGCCGGTTATGGTGGTCGAGCTGCCCTTGGACAGCTTAATTCTCGACTTGTTGACGCTCAGGCCCTTGGGAGAAACATTGTAGGTGCCGTATGCGTTCGAGTAGCTCACGCCGCCGGTGAAAAGCTGATCCCAGTGATACTTCTTGCCCGACTGGGTGTAATACAGGCCGACGCCGAGGTAGGAGTATTTGCTGTTTAAAATTGCGCTCCTGTGTCCGCTGGACTCCATCCATGCCTTGACGACGGAGCAGGGACTGGTGTAGCCCCGGGCTATGTTTTCTGCGGCGGAGCGGTACTTAACACTCTCGGCACTGAGTGCGGTAGTCCACTTTCTGCCGCTCGGTCTTGTGTGGCTGAATTTTTTGTAAAGCTCCTTTGCACGCACGCCGGACGCATCGCAGAGAGCGTCGGTGGTCTTGAGCTTCGAAAGGCCGTGCCGGCTTCTTTCGACATTCGTCCAGAACAGGACGGCATTTTCGTAATTGCTTGCGCTTGAGGCTGCGTTTGCCTGCGGCGACAGCGCCGCACAAAGCAAAATAACTGCTGCGAGGAATACGCTTAGTACCCGAAGGGTGCGGGTCTTGCGGGAGGTGGTCATTAAAAAGTCTCCGTTCAATTAAATTCGGCAACCGAACCGGCTCCCCTTCAACCGGCTCACTCATAATGACGGCGAATTTCGATGAACATTACAAAAATTTTAGATTCTTCGATTAATTTAATTAAAAAACTTTAAAAACCGACAAATTGTCGAGAATTGTCGAAACACATCGCTTCTTGACAGACGAAAAGCGCAGTTGTAAAATTACCTCCATATTAATTGGAGATAAGCGATGAACAAGCATAATTTCAAATCATATATTGCGCTCATCGGCTCGATGCTGATATTCGGAACGCTCGGGGTGGTGCGAAGATATGTGCCGCTGTCGTCGGCGATGCTGGCGCTGTGCCGAGGTGTGCTCGGCAGCGTGTTTTTGCTCGTTTTCGTGCTTGTGCGGGGCGGCAAGCTGAAGCTGCCCGAGCGCAAAGCCACGCTTTGGCTCGTCTTAACGGGCGCTGTCATGGGGCTTAACTGGATGCTGCTTTTTGAGGCGTATAATTACACCACCGTTGCGGCGGCGACCATGTGCTACTACATGCAGCCGACCATCGTCATACTGCTTTCGCCGATAGTGTTCCGTGAAAGGCTCGGGGCAAAGCGGCTTGCCTGCGCTTTTGCCGCAATCGTCGGTATGCTGTTTGTTTCGGGCGTGCTCAGCGGCGGCGTAGGACAGGTGCAGGACATTCGTGGCATACTTTTCGGCCTCGGTGCGGCGGCCTTTTATGCAACGGTCATCATCTTAAACAAAAAGATCGTCGTCGGGGACATTTACGCAAAGACCATCATCCAGCTTGCCGGTGCGGCGCTTGTGATGATACCGTATGTGCTGCTGACCGAGGGCGTGCCCGACCTTTCGATGAGCGCTGCCGGTGTCGGCACGGTGCTGCTTGTCGGCATCGTTCACACGGGCATCACCTACGCTTTGTATTTCGGCAGCATGCAGCGGCTCAGGGCGCAGACCGTTGCGGTCTTGAGTTATATAGACCCCGTGTTTGCGCTGCTTTTGTCGGCTGCCGTCCTGCACGAGAGCCTCACCCCGCTCGGCATAGTCGGCGCAGTGCTCATCATCGGCTCTGCGATAATAAGCGAGACTGCGAAAGAATAGAAAAAACACGCGGATCTTTCGATCCGCGTGTTTTTTTGCTTTTGGTCAGGTTATTGACGCTTTTGGCAAGCTTCAGCCCTTTGCGTTGTAGTCGGCTGCGAGCAGGTTCATGCTCTTGAGCAGCTTGTAGGTGTAGATAAACGGGCCGACGACGATGATCGAGCCGAGGATGCCCCACAGCCAGAAGGTGCTTGCGCCGAAGCTGTAGTCGATACCGCGGCGGGCAAGCTCGGTGCCGACACGGGCGGACATTTTGTGGTGCCAGACGAGGGGAACGATGCCGAGGGTGAGCCAAGAGAACAGGAAGAACACCAGGCAGAAGTGCATGGTCTTTTTGCCGTCGTACTTGGTTGCGATCAGGTTGATGTCGGTGCTGACCTTGCTCATCACGACGATGTCGTAAATGCCGAGGGTGATGATGCCCAGCAGAATGTACTTGAGCAGGCTTCTGTTGGTGCTAAGCTGAACCGCAGGGGCAGCGCCGCAGCCGCAGTTAGGGCAGGCAACGGCTTCGTCGGCCATCTGAGTGCCGCATTTTGTGCAAGTCTTCATAGATTATTCTCCTTTACATATCGTCCGAGCAGAGCATGATGATGCCCGCCACCAGGCTTACAAAGATGAGAGTGCAGACCTTAAAGCCGGTGCTGAACTTTTCGCCGGCATCAAGCTTTCTGAAGGTGATGACGGTCATGGGGATGCACCATGCCAGCGGGATGAGCGTCCAGCCGATCGCGATGCAGCCGAGGATCATGAAGATCTTGACGAGAAGCTTCATGGTGCCGTCGTTGTCCTTTGCTTTTGCCGGTTCATCAACGGCACAGCCGCACTTTACGCAGACAACGGCGTCGTCGAGCATTTCTGCTCCGCAGTGTGTACAGTATTTCATGTTGTCCTCCAACAAACAAAGCCGCTAATGCTTTGCCGAATTATGTCTAAATTATAAACGAATATTGTGAAAATGTCTACAATAATTTGAAAAAAATCACGCAAACAATTACAATGTTTGCGTGATTTTGTCGTTTTCGGTCAGTTTATCGACATTTTTGACAAGGTTTCAGCCCTTGGCGTTGTAATCGGCGGCGAGCAGGTTCATGCTGTTTAAAAGCTTGTCGAGGTAGACGAACGGGCCTGCGATGATGAAAGCGCCGAGAACGCCCCACAGCCAAAAGGTCTTTGCGCCGAACTCGTAGTCGATATTGCGGCGCTTCAGCTCATCGGAAATGCGAGCGGAGAGCATGTGGAACCACACGAGGTAAAACAGCCCGAAGGTCAGCGGCGCAAACAGAAACACAGCCCAGCAATAGTGCATGGTCTCCTTGCCGTCATACTTCGATGCGACGGTGTTTATCTCACGGCTTATCTGCGACAAAACGACGATGCCGTAGATGCCGAAGGTCACGCAGCTTAAAAGGAAAAACTCAAGCAGGTTTCTGTTGTCGGTGAGCTTAACGGCGGGCGGGATGGGACTGCCGCAATTGGGGCAGGCGGCGGCTCGTGCGGGGAGCTCGGCGCCGCAATGGGAGCAATACATAATTCGTCCTCCTGTTGTGGTTTGTCGAATTATGTATATTATAAGCGAAATATGGTGAAATGTACAGAAAAAAACACGCAGATGTCGAAATCTGCGTGTTTTGGTATTCAGAAGCTTGCCACGGGGTTCTCCGGCACTTCGCACGGCTCGTCCGAGATATAGGTCAGCACCGGACCCTTTTTGCCGTAGGCACGGCTGAACTTGTGATTTATCCTCGCCGTGAGGATATGCCACGAGTCGCCGGTGATGCTCTCCCAGCCGTCCCACTTGCAGATGAGACCGGCAAACTGGATATCCTCGGCGCAGCAGGTCATGACATGGCGGCCTACGATGAAGCTGCCTGCGGGCACCTTTTTGCGCTTGAGGTAGCGGCACTTGAAGCGCACGGTCTTGTTCTCGTACTTCTGCGGCTCCTCGGAAAGGTCACGGTACCAGATGGCGTAGTCGTCATCACCTATCTCGATGATGGGTGCGTTCACATCGAACGGCAGGGGGTCTTCGATATCGTCGTACTGCACATTGCCGTCGGCGTACTCGTAGGCAATATCGCTTCTGCGTGATGCGCCGCGGACTATCTTGTGCAGGGTCATGCGGTCGATGGAGTCGTCGTAGCGGTTGAACACCACGAGCTCGGCGCTTTTGAGCTTGTCGTACACGAGGTTGCGCATGTTGGCGTTGTAGCTTACAAAGGTGCGGGCGTCGGCGAACAGAAACTCCTGATACACCATCCACATTTCCGGCAGCGCCTGATACAGATCGTCGAGCATCCACATGCCGTTATACTCGATAACGACACGCTCGCTGTTTGTCTCCTCAAGCCACTTGCGCAGGTTGGGGCGATTAAGCTCCTCGGGCTCCTCGACGACCTTTATGAACACATTTTTGCCGGAAAACTGGTCGGGGGCGTACTCCTCCTCACCCTCCTCGCAGACGATCAGCAGCGTGCGCTCGCCGGAGTTAAAGCGCTTGTCCTCAAGCGTCTCCTGAATGAACTTCGTCTTGCCGCTTTCCAGAAAGCCCGTAAACAGGAATACGGGTACATCTTTAATTTCACTCAATGTTAAACAGCTCCTTGATAGCCTGCTCGTTTATCTTTGAACCGATGACGCAGATCCTGCCGGTGACGGCAGCGCCGCCGCGGCGAATATCGACCTCGCCCGGAACATAGTCAAAGTACACCCACTCGCCGTCGGGGGAATCGACAAAGCCCTTGGCACGAAGGATGGTGCCGTAGTGCCTGCAATCGTCAAGCTCGCTGAGCTTTTCACGAATTTCCTCTTCACTGAACTTCTTCGGCGTCTCAACGCCCCAGGAGGTGAACACCTCGTCGGCATGGTGGTGACCTGCGTGGTCATGGTCGTGGTCGTGACCGCAGCCGCAGGAGCAGTGGTCGCCGTGGTCATGGTCATGGTCATGCTCATGCTCATGGTCATGCTCATGCTCATGGTCATGGTCATGGTCATGGTCATGCTCATGCTCATGGTCATGCTCATGGAAATGCGTCATCTCCTGCATGGTGCTCGACAGGGAGTCGATGCGCTCCATGACCTGCACTATCTGCTCGCCGCTTAATTCCGACCACGGGGTGGTGATGACGGTGGCATTGGGGTTTAACTGCGAGAGCATGGCGCTTGCGGTGACGACCTTGCCGTCGGAGGCGGAATCCGTGCGGCTGAGGACGATGACATCGGCGTGCTGCACCTGGTCGTTGAAAAATTCGCCGAAGTTGCGGATATACATGCGGCACTTGCCGGCATCGACTACGGTGACCTTTGCGCCTATCTCGGCGCCCTCGACGCCTGCGACTGCCTTTGCGACATCGCTGAGCTTGCCGACACCCGACGGCTCGATGAGGATGCGGTCGGGGTGATGCTCCTCAATGACCTTTTTAAGCGCCTTCGTGAAGTCGCCGACGAGGGTGCAGCAGATGCAGCCGGAGTTCATTTCGGTTATCTCAACGCCTGCGTCCTTGAGGAAGCCGCCGTCAACGGCGATCTCGCCGAATTCGTTCTCGATGAGGACGAGCTTTTCGTTTTTGTAGCCCTCTGCAATGAGCTTGCGGATGAGCGTTGTCTTGCCGGCACCTAAAAATCCGGAGAAAATGTCTATCTTAGTCAAGGTTATTACCTCCAAAATAAAATACTTTTTAACAACATTATATTATAACATCTTCGTCAAGCCTTTCAATCAGTTGAATTTTTATTATAATGTGCTATAATATAAATTCTAATAGTGTTTGTATTTTGTTTGGAGGGTTAACATATGGCAAAGAAACAATTCAAGGCCGAGAGCAAGAGACTGCTCGACCTGATGATCAACTCAATTTACACCAACAAGGAGATATTCCTGCGTGAGATCATCTCCAACGCATCCGACGCAATCGACAAGCTGTGCTACCTGTCGCTGACCGACGATAAGGTCGGCCTTGACAGAGCCGATTACCGTATCCGCATCACCGTCGATAAGGACAAGCGCCTCATCACCGTGTCCGACAACGGCATCGGCATGACCAAGGCCGAAGCGGAAGCAAACCTCGGCGTTATCGCAAAGTCCGGCTCTTATAAGTTCAAGGGCGAGATGGACGCAGACCAGGCCGAGAGCGAGGATCTTTCCATCATCGGTCAGTTCGGCGTGGGCTTCTACTCGGCGTTCATGATCGCCGACAAGGTCACCGTTATAAGCCGCAAGTACGGCGAGGAGACCGGCGTTCAGTGGGAGAGCACCGGCGCTGACGGCTACACCGTCACCGACTGCGACAAATACGCCGTCGGCACGGATGTCATTATGCATGTCAAGGAGGACACCGACGAGGAGATCTACGGCTCGTACTTGGAGATATGGAAGCTCAAGGCGCTGGTCAAGAAATACTCCGACTATGTCCGCTGGCCGATAGTCATGGACATTACCCGTCAGGAGGAGCAGCCCACCGGCGAGAACGACAAGGACGGCAACCCCGTCATGCAGAAGGTCAATGTCACAAAGCCCGAGACCGTTAACTCCATGGTGCCCATCTGGCAGCGCAGCAAGGCCGATGTCACCGACGAGGAATGCGCCGAGTGGTATAAGGAGACAAGCCGTGACCAGAACGACCCAGCAGTCGTTTTGCGTGTGAATGCCGAGGGCAATGTGTCCTACAAGGCGATGCTCTTTATCCCGGGCAAGGATATCGACAACGAGATGAGCGGCGCCACCAAGAAGGGCATCAAGCTCTACTGCAACGGCGTGCTTATTCAGGAAAACTGCGACAAGTTAGTGCACGATTACTTCGACTTTGTGCGCGGCGTTGTCGATTCCCCCGACCTGAGCCTGAATATCTCCCGTGAGATACTTCAGCACAACCGCCAGCTCAAGGTCATCGGTCAGAACCTTGAAAAGAAGATAAAGGGCGAGCTTGAGAAGATGATGAAGGACGACCGCCCGAAGTACGAGCAGTTCTGGAAGAACTTCGGTATCCACATCAAGTGCGGCGTGTGCGACGAATACGGCAGATACACCGACTTCCTCAAGGATCTTCTGATATTCTACACCTCCGAGGAGAGCCAGCAGACGCTCAAGGAGTATCACGACAATATGCCCGAGAGCCAGAAGGCCATTTACTACTGCACCGCCGACACCGTCAAGCACGCAATGAGCCTGCCCCAGTGCGAGGATGTGCGCTCGAGAGGCTATGAGATACTCTACCTCACGCACCCCATTGACGAGACCGTTCTGCAGCAGCTTCGTATGTACGAGGGCAAGCCCTTTACCAATATCATCACCGACGATCTCGGCTTCCAGACCGAGGAGGAGAAGAAGGCTGCCGAGGAGCAGACCGTGCAGAATAAGGAGCTTTTCGACTTCATGGTCGAGAGCATCGGCGACGAAAACCTCAAGAAGGTCACACTGTCGAGCAAGCTCGTGTCCTCTTCCTGCTGCCTTACCACGCAGGGCGGTCTGACGCTCGAGATGGAGAAGTATTTCCGCAACGGCCCGAGCGAGGCAATGCGCAATCTCAGAGCCGAGCGTGTGCTTGAATTAAACGGCGAGCACCGTGCGTTCAAGGCAATAAAGCAAGCATATGACGCAGGCGACAAGGACAAGGCCGCAGCGCTGAGCAAGATCCTCTACGCACAGGCCGAGCTTATTGCCGGTGTCGAGATCGAAGATCCGACAACTTATGCTGAGCTAGTTACGGGACTGTTTTGATTGACGGGCCGATTTCCGCCCATACTGCGTTAAAGCCATAGGAAATACACGCAGGTATTCCCGTCGGCCTTCACCTTGTCCGGACGAAAATTATCTCCGTCAGAAGGACGGAAAAAGAAAACAGCAAAAGAGTATATCTATTGAAAAAACCTCATAGGAGTTGCGATGAGAAAACGACTTGGAATTTACATTCACATACCGTTCTGCGTGTCGAAATGCGGCTACTGCGACTTTTACTCCGTCCCCGGCGGCAAGCAGCGCATGCCCGATTATCAGTCGGCGCTTTTAAGCCACATCAGCGAATCGGCAGGCAACATCTCCGCCTATGAGGTCGACAGCATTTATATAGGCGGCGGCACGCCGAGCTGCTACGGCGCACAGCGCATCGTCGAGATACTCGATGAGCTGAAGCGTATAGGCAATGTCCGACTCGATTCGGAGATAACAATGGAGGTCAATCCCGACACGGTGCGGCTTGACGACCTCAAGCTCCTGCGCCGTGAGGGCGTGGACAGGCTGTCTATCGGCGTGCAGTCGGCCAATAACGACATTTTGAAAATGATAGGCCGCAGACACAATTTCAAGCAGGCGCAGATGGCGGTGGAAAACGCACGCCGGGCCGGCTTTGAAAATGTGAGCCTCGACCTCATCTACGGTCTGCCGAGCCAGACCAAGGGCGACTGGGCGGAAACGCTTCAGGCCTGCATCGAGCTGCACCCCGAGCATTTGTCCTGCTACGGGCTCAAGCTGGAGGAGGGCACGCCTATGTACCACAGCTATCTGAACTCGCCGCTTTTGCCGGACGATGACGAGCAGGCGGACATGTACCTGTACACCGTCGAGGCACTGTCGCACTACGGCTACAAGCAGTACGAGATATCGAACTTTGCCGTACCCGGCTACGAGTCACGGCATAATCTTAAATACTGGCAGCTTGACGATTACATGGGCTTCGGCCCGGGCGCACACTCGTGCGTGGGCAATCTCAGGTACAGCTATGTGCGCAATCTTGATAAGTACATTTCCGCCGTCAACGGCGACTCGATGATAATCGACGAGTACGAGGAGATAGTCCCCGTGCAGCGTGCCGCCGAGTATATCATGCTCGGCCTGCGCACGACCCACGGCATCTCCGAGGCCGAGTACCATCGGGTGTATCTCAGCGATTGGTCGCCGCTTGAGCGCAAGCTCGAGGAATTTGCGCAGCAGGGCTGGGCAAAAAAGACCGAGGATCGCTGGAGCCTGACGCCGGCGGGTATGCTCGTTTCAAACTCGCTCATCAATGCGGTCATCGAGGCGCAGACCGGCGCCAAGGTCGAGATAAATCCGTGGATGAAAGAGGCCTTCGATGCCGCCGAGAAGCAGGAGCTTCCCGAGGGCGATATCGAGCGCTTCGAGGCGTTTTACAGGAAAAAGGCCGGTCGCTGACGAGAGGATAAGCAGATGGCAAGAAGAAAGAAAGAGGAAAACCTCCACAGAAAAAACAGACCGAAAAAGCGCAGGAAAAACGCCGTCTTGGCGGTCGTTCTGGTGCTCGTTTTAGTCGCAGCGCTTGCACTCGTCGGCGCAGTCGTCGTCGGCAAGACCTCCGTTATCCACCCGAACATGGTGCTGAACGGCGTCGAGGTCGGCGGTATGACGGTCGACAAGGCCGAAAAAGCGCTTAGAGACGCAGGCTGGGAAGCGCAGGGCGACAGCGAGGTGAGCGTCACCCTCCCGGGCGACTTCAAGATAACCGTCAACTCCGAGGAGGCCGGGCTCAAGCTCACGAGCCGTGAGGCCGCCGAGGCCGCCTACGCCTACGGTCACAGCGGCAATCTGATAAACGACCTCAAGGCGTATTTTAAATGTATAACGGGCAAGGTCGGCTCGGCCGATGTGCTCGCCACGGCAAATGCCGAGGGCGTTCGGGCGAAGGTCGATGCCGCACTCAAGGAATATGACGAGTTTCTGAAGCAGGGCTACCGTGTTGACACGGAAAACGCCAAATTGGAGCTTATAAAGGGCGGCGAGAGCGTCAGGGTCGATGCCGATACGCTGTGCTCTCTCATCGTCAAGGCCTTTGACGACAAGACCTACAAGGTCGATTACACCGCCAAGGTCGACGATGCCGAAAGCGTCGATTTTAATAAGATACACGATGAAATTTACGCCGAGATGGTCGAGCCGAAGTACGATGCCGAGACCCAAAAGGCCACCGAAAGCGCCGTGGGCATCGACTTTGATGTCGAGGCGGCGCAGAAGCTTTGGAACGAAGCCGCACCGGGAGATACCGTCACCGTGCCGCTCACGGTCACAAAGCCCAAGCACTCGTCCGAGGAGCTTAACAAGATGCTCTTCCGTGATAAATTGGGCGCTCAGACCACCGTTTACCGCTCAAGCGCAGCGGGCAGGGCGACAAATGTCGAGCTGTCGGCGGCGAAGATAAACGGCGTGGTGCTGAACCCCGGCGAGGTGTTCGACTACAACGCCGTCGTCGGCAAGCGCACCGCCAAAGCCGGCTTCAAGGTCGCAGGCGCATACGCAGGCGGCAAGGTCGTGCAGGAGGTCGGCGGCGGCATCTGCCAGACCTCGTCCACGCTCTACTGTGCGGCGCTGTTTGCAAATCTCGAGATAACGCAGCGTGACTGCCACATGTTCGCCGTCGGCTATGTCCCCTGGGGCATGGATGCGACCGTGAGCTGGGGCGGCCCGGAGTTTCGGTTCAAAAACAACCGTGACTACCCGATAAAGATAGTCGCCAAGACCGAAAACCGTGAGCTGACCATTGAGATCTGGGGCACGGATGTCGACGGCAGCTATGTCGAGATGACAAACTCCGTCTCCACCGTTTACAGCAGCAAATACCCCTCCGTTGCGGTCGGCACCAAGGCCATCACCTACCGCAATGTTTACGATAAGGACGGCAAGCTTTTAAGCCGCACCAAAGAGGATGTCAGCGTTTATAACTACCATCCCGAGGATATAAAATGGCCGTCACCCTCGCCCTCGGCAACGCCGAAGCATACCAAGACCCCAACGGTGTCCGCAAGCCCTTCGGGCTCTGCTGCCCCTTGAGAATATAAGACAGGAGAACGAAAATGGAAAAGGGAACATTCTACATCACAACACCTATCTACTACCCCTCCGATAAGCTGCATATCGGTCACACCTACTGCACTGTCGCAACCGACACCATCGCAAGATACAAGCGCATGTGCGGCTACGATGTCATGTTTCTCACGGGCACCGATGAGCACGGTCAGAAGATAGAGGAAAAGGCCAAGGCCGCCGGTGTCACGCCGCAGGAGTTCGTTGACAATATCGTCACCGGCAAGGGCGGCATCAAGGATCTGTGGAAGCTCATGAACATCTCCAACGACCGCTTCATCCGCACCACCGACGACTACCATGTCAAGGCCGTACAGCGCATCTTCAAGAAGATGTACGACAACGGCGATATCTACAAGGGCGCATACAAGGGTATGTACTGCACCCCCTGCGAAAGCTTCTGGACGGAAAGCCAGCTCGTCGACGGCAAGTGCCCCGACTGCGGCAGAGAGGTCCACTACGCCGAGGAGGAGGCATATTTCTTCCGCCTTTCCAAGTACGCAAAGCCCGTGCAGGAGCTGCTGGAAAGCGGCGAATTTCTCGAGCCCGCTTCCCGTGTCAACGAGATGATAAACAACTTCATAAAGCCCGGCCTTGAGGATCTGTGCGTGTCCCGCACCAGCTTCAACTGGGGCATCCCCGTCGATTTTGACCCGGGTCATGTCGTGTATGTCTGGGTCGATGCGCTGTTCAACTACTGCACCGCCATGGGCTTCATGAACGATAAGTACGACGATTACGATAAGTACTGGCCCGCCGATGTCCACATCGTCGGCAAGGAGATAGTCCGCTTCCACTCGATAATCTGGCCGGCAATGCTCATGAGCATGGGTATGCCCCTGCCCAAGAAGGTCTACGGCCACGGCTGGCTCGTCATCGACGGCGGCAAAATGTCGAAGTCCAAGGGCAATGTCGTAGACCCCTATATGCTTGCCGATATGTTCGGCGTGGACGCTCTGCGCTTCTTCCTGCTGCGCACCTTCCCGTTCGGCTCAGACGGCAACTTCTCAAATGAGCTGCTCATCAGCACCATCAATACCGATCTTGCAAACGACCTGGGCAACCTCGTCTCCCGCACCACCGCAATGGCGGTGAAGTACTTCGGCGGCACGCTGCCTTGTGAGCGTGAGTACGATGCTCTCGACGATGAGCTTGTTTCCATGGCAAAGGCGCTGCGTGAAAAGTACGCTTTCCAGATGGACAAGTTCCAGCTCCACCTTGCGCTCGATGAGATATTCAAGGTCATCCAGCGTGCAAATAAGTACATCGACGAGACCGCACCCTGGGTGCTTGCAAAGGACGAGGCAAAGAAGGCTCGCCTTGCAACGGTTCTGTATAACCTGCTTGAGACCCTGCGCATCTGCCTTGCGCTGCTGGCTCCGTTCATTCCCGACAGCTGCGCCAAAGCCTTTGAGCAGATAGGCGCCGATGCAGCTTGCACCACTTGGGACAACGCCGAGATCTTCGGCGTCCTGCCCGAGACCGTCACCGTCCACAAGGGCGAGACGCTCTTCCCCCGTGTCGACATGGCCAAGGCTCTCGAGGAGCTTGAGAAGATGAACAAGCCCAAGGGCCCCGTGTTCCCGCCCGTTGAGCCGAATGTGACCATCGACGACTTTGCAAAGTGCGATATGCGTGTGTGCAAGGTGCTCTCGTGCGAGGCGGTCAAGAAGTCGGATAAGCTTCTGAAGTTCATGCTCGATGACGGCAGCGGCACGCCCCGCCAGATACTCTCCGGCATCCACAAATTCTATGAGCCCGAGCAGCTCGTCGGCAAGACCGTCGTTGCGATCCTGAACCTGCCCAACCGCAAGATGATGGGTCAGGACTCCTGCGGTATGCTCCTTTCCGCCGTTCACGAAGAAAACGGCAAAGAGCAGCTGCATCTGCTGATGCTCGACGACTCCATCCCCGCAGGCTTCAGACTTTGCTGAATATAATGCAAAAAAGCGCTGTTCAAACGAACAGCGCTTTTTAATACGCGTTTACACTTTTGCATATCGTTTTTCCCCGACCCGACAGATGGGTGCGCCTTAGAGCTTAGCCTTTACATCAACCTATCGGTGCGGCAAAAATTTTTACCCTTCATCGAATGCACGAATTGCGGCTGCTTCAAAGCGGGCAGATTCGAAGGCAGGGAGCTGGGCAGAGTTTATATCTTCAAATGCGGTGGCTTTTGCCGTTTGCCCGGGCTCAAGGTTTTCGACGACCACATATTCCGTGCCGATGCGTGTACCGTCGGCATCAAATGCGTCGACCGTTATGCCGAACGAGTACGGCTCGTCGGTGATGTTCGTGACGGTCAGCTCAAGCATTCCCGTCTCATATCCGCTGCGCTGCACACGGCTGAACTGACCCACGGTGACCTCGCACTTATCCGAGCCGTCGTCGTCAACCTCCCCGACTACCTCGTTTATGATCGAGCCGAAGACGGGGATATCCGAGGTCTCGCCGCTGATAGCGGCGTCAAATATCGAAGCCGAAAAGAAGAAGGTCGCCACGGCGAGCAGTATGCTCACGACTATCCCGGTTATCACGCCTACGAGCGCACCCTTGCCGACCGACTTTGCCCTTTTCGGGCGCTTGTCTTCGTAGACGAAGTAGAGAATCAGGCCGATCAGCGGAAACAGGAAGCCCAGCAGCGCAAAGCCGAAGCTGGAGCTGTCGTCTTTGCTCGGCGCACTGCCGTTTACGGCGCAGCCGCAGTTCAGGCAGTAGTCGGCGCCCTCGGGAATGGGCTTGCCGCAGTGAGAACAATACATAGTCGTATCTCCTTTTAATTTGATGTGTCCATTGTAAAATACATGTCGAATTTTGTCAACAAAGGCGGTATAATAAAAAACTCCGTTTCGATTTCGATTTAGCATTTGCCGCCGGATAGGTAGTTAATAGACGATGGTCATCAAAAAAGCCGGCGGGAGCCGGCTTAAAAAAGAAAGAGGGTGCTGCGCTGGAGGACGAGAGGATAGTTGCGCTGTTTTTTGAGCGCAGCGAGCTGGCGATTCGGGCACTGGACGACAAGTACGGTGCGCTGTGCAGA